>TARA_R110002073_G_scaffold336304_1_pt1 | contig 281640 bp, 193 predicted proteins | sample TARA_R110002073 | Tara Oceans TARA_R110002073 (sample SAMEA4397174) | marine metagenome | biome: Polar Biome; feature: [DCM] deep chlorophyll maximum layer (ENVO:01000326); material: water (ENVO:00002006), including particulate matter (ENVO:01000060) such as... | depth 40 m
AGGCATCGTTCGCTTCGTTTAGGGCGGTGTCGTAAAAACCTTCCGTTAGGTGCCACTAGATGTTGAGTAATGGAGCGATTGATTACCTCCGACCGCTCACGTTTGACCCTGGCGCGGAGCGTCTCAGCTGCATGATTCCCATGGGCGGCATCTATTGGGCTGACGAAATCCCCGACTTCCGCGCCTTGATGGACGTGCCCAAATCCGACCGCGATCTGATCTTTCGCCTATTCAGCATTCGCTTCAAACTCTGGGCTGGTGATGAATTGTCCGGTGATGACCAATCATATTGGGACAATGCACAGCGACTTGTTCCAGACTATCCCGTTTTTCATCGCGTCGACATCTCGGACAATGATCGTGCTGCTCAGACGGCGGCCGAAGAGGACGCCATGGCCGGGTTCGAGGCACTCTTTGGCGATGCTGACGAATTGACCGTCAACGAAGATGGTAGCTTTAATGCGACCTTCGACCTAACCAAAGACCAACCGAAATCACTTTGGCAACGCTTTCTCGCATGGTACCGTGGCACATAACATGGTTTTTACGCTAGGCCTTCGGCACACCTTCCATCTTTGTCAACACGGGCTCGCCTTGGTAAAATTCCCGTAGTTCAGACACCGTTCGCTTCGTTCAGGGCGGTGTCGTAAGAACCTTCCGTTAGACGACCTCATCGTTCAGTGATGGTGCGATCACCCGGAATGACTCGCAGAATTTCGACGGTATCACCATGTTTTCGATGGAAGATCACGTATCGCCCCACAAAGTTGCAACGCACATCGCTTCCCAACTGTGACCGCGACTCGCCTATTTCCGGTTGAGACGCTATCAGCAGACACTTGGCTTCGATCTTTTCGACCCAAGTCACCGCAGCGTTTGGCTTGTCCCTCGCAATGTAGCGCAGAATCTCAACCAAATCCTGCTCTGCTGCCGTCGGATAGAGCGGTTTCTTCGTCAGTTAGCGGCTTCTGCTGCCATTGACCTTAGTTTCGCGAACACGGTGTCGTGTTCGTGCAGTTCCCCGCGATCGGCTTGGTCAATTCCAATTTGCACTGCTTCACGCAGTTTCTCATTTGCAATCAATAAACGCAATCCTTCGGATACGGCCTCTTGCACCGAACCAAACCTACCGGTGTTGACCAATGCCTCAATGGCTGACTGCTGATCTTGTGGTAACTGGATGTCTATTTTGTTCACTCGTGTGGAGGCGTGAAATGTGGCGCGGCGGTCGTTCAACATGGTTTTTACGCTGAGGCCCTCCGGGCACACCTTCGATGTAGTGCTGGCCTCGCCTCTATTATACAATCAAATCCACTTCAGGACATCGCTCGCTTCGTTTAGGGCGGCATCGTAGAAACCTTCCGTTGTGCGACGCAGGTCAATGTTCTCCGAGGCCGATTTCCAAACCGCCGCCCATGGGATGTTCCACGGACCTGACCTCGAGTGGTTCGCCGTAGATGACCGCGACCAAATCGGAGCGTTCTGCGACTCCGGATTCGCGTGCGTACCTGTTCCCGTATTTGCACCGTTCGATCTGTACATTCGCATGCTGGACGCGATCGACGCACTTACCGTTGCCTGTAGTGCAACTTGGTACCGCACGCAACCACCGATTCACGATAGGTGGGACAATTGGTCTCCGCGCGGACTATTTGGTTTCGACTGGGATCATGCAATTGGGCGACCGGCCCTTCGCTGCCCTGTCGTCTCATGACCCGCCCAACGACGTGACCGAGTACTTCAGTTCCAACCGACTCAAAATTGCGGACTTCTATTCCGCGTCAAAAATCATATTCTGACCGTGTTGCCACTTCAGGGTTATACAACATGGGTTTTATGCTAGGCCTTCGGTGCACCTTCCGTGGTTGGAAGCGTAAGCTGGATTTGACTGGTCGTTTTTCAGGCATCGCGAGATTTGTTTGCATTGTTGTCTTGAGGCCGTTACAGCGTGAGGCCGGTTGGTTTTCTCTCTCGTCCACGCTTCTTGAGGAGAGCTGTAGGCGATCCTCCGGCCTCAACAGCCCAACGTGTAGTCGGAACTGGCAATCTATGAAATATTGGGGTAGGGAGTGAGGGCGGCACACGCCTTTTCCCATGCTCGGCCCTCACCCTCGCGTACGCCTGAACGGCGTCGCTCGACCTCTCCCGAAACTTCGTTTCGGGAGAGGTGCGCCGTGTGTCAATCTGCCGAAAAGCGGCACTTCAAGACTGTACAACCTCCGTTTCGGGAGAGGTGCGCCATATGGAAATCTGCCGAAAAGCGGTGTCAGAAAATTGCACGACCTTAAGCGAGGCGAGTCAGCACAGTTCAAACGAACACTAACGTAAACGGTTAGGGTCCATAGCACTAAACACCGTGCAGTCCAGGCTTACCGGGCTGTTGATTTAATGAGCCGTGCCGCGTTGGCGGCGGTCAATCAAGCGCCAACCGGGGCTAACGCCCAAACGGTTCACTTGGTTGTGCCCGATCATTTCTGCCAACCTGCTTAACCGTGTGCACTTTGACGAACATTTGAGAAAGGCGAGTTCGCTGAGCCAGATGATGTTGCACGGTTCCTGGTGGCGTTGTTGGTGGATGCGACCGACGAGCTGATCGGATCAAGGGAAGTTTTTGATTCCAACGATGCCGGTGATCGTTCGGATGTATTGCGGCACGCTGGGAAGTAGTCTTGGACTCTGGGTGAGGTCTTGACCCTGTTTCAGGAGGGACAGTCCGAAGTGTTGGGTGCGTCATGTAGCTCGGATTGTTGCAGAGTTGTTTGTCTCGGTTGCGGGGGCGATCGCGAAAAGTGGATGTGGTGTCGAGGCGTCAGTTCGCGTCCTGACTCGACTCGAGTTGATGTTCTGCGATCGGTGTGGCTCGCTACAATGGGTTGGGCTTCGCACCGGGGCCAGTTTGGCGGGCTATCACTTACACACTGATTCATGCATCCAAGGAATCCGCTATGAGCATCGAGACCAATCGACCTTCCCCTGTTATCTCCAGTAATCGCGACAAAGTTGGGCCGCAGAAGCAGGCGTCACGTCGGGCTTGGATGGCAGGGGTGGCTGCGGCGGCGGGAGCGTCGGCGTGTTCCGGTCGAGTGGCTTTGGCTCAAGCTGATTCTGACAAAGAAGAAGCTGCTGCATCGCGGAAGCCCAATCCGATCGCGGTGTCGACCTATTCGTACTGGCGGTATCGCGACGATAGCAAGCTTTCGATCGAGGAATGCGTCGACTTGGCCGCTGATGCGGGATTTGATGCGGTGGAGGTGTTGCATGTTCAGATGACCGACGAATCGAACGGCACGTTGCAACGGATCAAGCAGCGGGCCTTTCGTCGAGGCTTGAGTCTGTGTGGGATGTCGACTCACCAATCGTTTGTCTCGCCCGACCCGGCTGAGCGTCAAAAGAACATCGATCACACGATCCACTGCATCGAGCTGGCGTATGCGATGGGGATTCCCACGATTCGGGTGAACACTGGTCGTTGGGGAACGTCGGGCAGCTTCGATGAATTGATGGCCAACAAGGGCATCGAGCCGACTTTGGAAGGGCACACCGACGAGGAAGGTTTCGGTTGGGTCCGGGAAGGATTTGAAAAGTGTCTGCCGGTCGCCGAGAAGTGTGGTGTGGTGATGGGGCTGGAGAATCATTGGGGGCTGGGGCGGACCGCGGACGGCGTTTTGCGGGTCATTGGAGAGGTCAATTCGCCGTGGTTGCGAGCAACTCTGGACACCGGCAATTTTCTAGAGAATCAGTACGACCAGTACCGACAATTGGCTCCCGAAGCGGTGTTTGTTCAGGCCAAGACTTACTTTGGCGGGGGCACCTGGTACACGCTGGACATTGATTACGACCGGGTGGCAGAGATTCTGCGGGAGGTCGACTATCGTGGATACATCAGCCTGGAATTTGAAGGCAGCGAGGCTCACGAATCCGCCATTCCGAAGAGTCTGGCGATGTTGAGAGAGGCATTTCACTAATCGGTGGACATGGGATAAGAATGGGCCCAATTCGATGTCGAACCCACCGGCATCCCGTGTCGTAGCACCCGGGTATCACTGTATTTTTTGACCGAAACAGTGGTGATCGTTTCGCTTCGATTTTGTCTTCCTACGATTGGTTGGTTTCCAGTTATGTCCGCTGAAGTCCAGTTTTCAGGGGCCGCAGACGCTGCTGAGTTTCCCTACAAAGCGATCAACCGCGGCGCGATTGCGTCGCTGGTTTTCTTGGCGTTGTCGCTGCCCGGATTGATGCCGACGTTCTCGCCGATGCTGATTCTGACGGTCCCTGGGATTTTGGCTGGCGTGATCGCTTTGCGAGCGATCAGTCGATTCCCGGACGAATACAGCGGCGCGGGCGTCGCAAAAGTTGGTGTGGCAGGTTGTGCCGTGCTTTTTCTGGGCGGCCTTGTGTTTCACACGTACACGTATCTGACGGAAGTTCCTGAGGGGTATGAACGCGTGGCGTTTTACAAGCTGCAGTCGGAGCCCAATGGGCCTGATTTGCCCACGCCGGATGCCTTGAAAATTGATGGGGAAGACATTTTCCTGAAGGGGTACATCCACCCCAGCAGCGGCAGCGGCATGCTTCGCCAGTTCGTGTTGGTTCCCGACCTGGGCACGTGTTGTTTTGGCGGAGATCCTCGTAGTAGTGACATGATTGAGGTGACTTTGCCGCCAGGCGAATCGGTGCGAGCGGGTCTGACGAAACGTAAGTTGGCGGGCACGTTCAAGGTCAATCGTGTGCCACAGAGCAAAGATGACTTTGAAAACGCGATGTTCTACAAAATGCGGGTCGACCTGTACAAATAGCAGCACATCGATTGGCTGGATGCTGGGACGTGAATGATGCTGGGACGTGAATGATGCTGGGACGTGAATGATCGACTGAGCGTGAATGATCGACTGATCTGGCACGTTCACGTCGGATTGCGTTTTGATGTTGTGGGCCCCACGTCCGACATTGGTACGATGGGTGCATCGCGTTGCAGACGACCGGCACAGCAATTTTCTTCCACGAACGATGGATGCTCGTCAGATGAAACTGAATTCTCGAATTCCTTCGATGGCGATGGCTGGATGCCTGGCCGTTGGAACGATGCTTCCCACCCTGTGCGTCGCGGATGACTCTCAGACGCAGAAGGAGCGTACCGCGACGGCTCGATCCATCATCGAGCAGCGTCGAGCGGCGATGCGAGGCGAGGCCGCTGGGCGTGAAAAGGTCGAGGTCCGTAAGAGCAGCCAAGCGGATTTGGCCAAGGGAGATATCACGTTTGATGACTTGACGTTTGATATCGAAAAGGGCGAGGTCTTCGACGAGGAGAAGCTGACCAAAGAGCTGAAGTTCTTGAACGGCCGCAACGTGCGTCTGCGAGGGTATATGTTGCCAAGCACGTTGTACAAAGAAACCGATATCGACAAATTCGTTTTGGTGCGAGACAACCAAGAGTGCTGTTTCGGGCCCGGTGCGGCGCTGTTTGATTGCGTGATGATTGAGATGCAACCGGGACGGACGACGGATTTTGTGCCGCGACCCATCATGGTGGAAGGCAAGTTCGTCTTGGATACTGAGAAGTATCGATACCCCGGCGGCAAGGGCCCCGATGGGGCATCTCACATGGCCGTGTTTCGAATTGAGGGACTTCGCGTCCGATGATCAACCAAGACCGCTTGCTGCAACGTTTTCTCCGCTACGTTCGAATCAACACCGCCGCTGACCCGCAGTCTCAAGCCTACCCCAGTACTGAGAGCCAACGCGAATTGGGGAAGATGTTGGCGGATGAGTTGACTCAGATGGGACTGACCGATGTGGTTTTGGATGAGCATGCGGTTGTGACGGCAACCGTCCCATCAACCATCGATGGCACCGCACCGACGGTGGCTTTGGTGGCTCACATGGACACGTCACCGGAAGCACCCAGCGAGTCGGTCGATCCTCAAGTCGTTCAGTCGTACAGCGGCGGGGACATATCGCTTCCCAGTGGCAACGCGATCACCGTCGCTGGATGTCCCGATCTGGAAAAGATGATCGGGCACACTCTGGTGACCACCGATGGATCGACGTTGTTGGGCGGTGATGACAAAGCCGGTGTCGCGATCATCATGGAACTCGCCGAGGCATTGGTAGAGAATCCTCATGTGCCACACGGTCCGGTTCGCGTCGTGATGACTTGCGACGAAGAGATCGGACGCGGCACGGACAAGCTGGATCTGCAAAAGCTCGATGCAACGGTGGCGTACACCGTCGACGGTGGCGGGCAAGGCATCATTGATGTCGAGACGTTTTCGGCTGACGCGATGACGTTGATCTTTCGCGGGCACAACATCCACCCGGCGATCGCGAAGGACCGAATGGTCAATTCGTTGCGTGCGGCGTCCGATTTTGCCGCTTCGTTGCCCCGAGATTCCGAGACGCCTGAAACCACCGACGGTCGAGATGGTTTTATCCATTTGCATGACATTGTCGGCGGCGTGGGGCAGACTCGCGTGGAGCTGATCCTGCGATCCTTTGATAGCGAACAGTTGTCGGTTTACGCAGACAAAGTTCGCAAGCTGGCCGAGGAAGCCACGGCGGCATGGCCGGGAATGCAATTGGAGTGTGAGGTTCGACGTCAGTATCGAAATTTGGCTGATGGATTGGCGAAGCTGCCCGAGTCAGTCTCGTTGGCCGAACAGGCGTTCGAGAATTTGGGGCTGCCTTGTCAAACCGCGATTGTTCGAGGCGGCACCGATGGCAGTCAATTGACCGAGAAGGGATTGCCGACACCGAACTTATCTAGCGGTCAACACAATATCCACAGCGTCCTTGAATTCGCGAGTCTAGATGAGATGGTCATCTCCGCGAATCATTTGGTTGAGTTGTTGAAGCTGTGGAGCGAGAAGCGAGTTTGAGTCTGTCGGTTCAATGCCCAGACTCAATGAGCTTTGAGGAACTCGATCGTCCAATCCTGCACTTCGGGTTCTTCCATCAGGAATGAGTGCAGCACGGGCACTTGGTGAACCGTTTCCGCTCCGTCCAATTGGGCTTCTTCGAGGCTGACGACGAAGTCCCCATCCCCATCGACCAAGGGATTCGCGATCGGTGTCGCGATCTTTCCCGCGACGATTGCGAAGGGAAACGGTGGTGTGGCCAAGTGCGATTCCACATCTGACCAACGTGTGCCCAATTCCATCGCACCGGGGCCAGCAACCAAACCAAACACGCCGGTGGGAGCGAGTCGCCGCGCGATCGCGGCACCTTGGTTGGGTGGGCCGAGCATGACCATTGATTTCAACCGCGGCAGCAGGTTCTTGGGATCGCCATCGGCCTGCAGATCACCGATCAAATGCCGAGTGATGATGTTGCCCATGCTGTGACCGACGAATGCGAACTCGGCTTTCGGCGATTGATTCTCGAGGACTTCACGGAGTGCTGCGGCTGATTCAGCCAGAGAGCCACGTGTGCTCGCGTATCCAAACCGAATGGTTTGTTCGTAGCCTTCGGCGTGAAGTTTGGTTTCCAGCGACTTCATGCAATTGTCCGTTCGCATCAAACCATGTAGCAGGACAACAACCGGCCGATCGCATGGCGAGGCGATTTCAGGTTGCAATTTGTCGAGTGCTTCATCGACGTCTTCACGACTGCCCCACGCTCGTCGAACATTGTTGGGATCAAGCAGACGCCAGTGCTTGGTCACCGCGTTTTGCTGGATGCGGTAACCAGCCCGGTAATCGTGATCGGTCCACAATTGAGCCCCGCCGAGCGTGGGCAGGGGAACGTTGATGTTCTGAGCCATGGTCGTGTTCTCGGAAGTTCCCCACCAGGTATGAATGCCCCAACCGGGAGCCAGTGTAACTGCGGCGATCAAAGCAAATCGCCGGATGGCTTTGAAACGACGGCCGTTCATTCGAAAGAAATTCATGTGTCGACAATGCATCGAGGCGAGGTGTTTGGCGAGTGCTCCGGACCGGGGAGCTATTCAACCAGAGACCACGGCCGAAACTTTCTGCGCGAAAAACGGAGGATCGACAGGCTTTCTTTTGCGAATCACATCGCCAACAAGGATCGAGTCCATTGAAGGCACAGGTCACGGTTGAGTGTGGGGGTGGTTTGCAGCGGGCAGCCAATTCGGCGAAGTGTTTCGGCCCAAAACGGTAGCTCCGAATCGGGAGGGCTCGGGATCAGGACCCGAAGAAGCCGCGGCGGTCCGTCTTTTCGTAGGCGAACGGCAGGCGGTTCGGTCTCATTCGAGATCGCAACGCCAGAGAAAACGTTCACGGTCGAGAGAGATGCACCGAGAGCCATCGAATCAGCAGGGTTGGCTTTCTCATCCATCATGAAGGCACCTCCGCCAATCAGGGCGACCGCGGACGGCGATGCACTGGATTGCTTCAGCGATGCGGCTGTCAGTTTGCTGATTGAATCCACTTCGTTGGGACGCCATTGATCGTCGCCATCGCTGCAGATCACACAAACGGCGACGTGATGCTGGCGAGCAAGGTCTTTCCAAGGGCCCAGAATCACGGATGGATCACGGTCTTTGGGTGGAGCCAGAACGATTGCCAAAGCGAGCGGAATCGTCGGTGCTTCATTCGGGGGTGTATCGACGGTGGGTTCTGGTTTGGGGAACCAGATTGCCGCCGCGTTGGTGATGTCAGGCAATTGCAGTGTTTCAACGTTCCAGTCATCGGCCGGCAATGGTTCGGGTGTCTCGAAAGCTGCGATGCGGTCCAGGGAACCATCTAGCGTCAGAGGATCGACCGAGACCACCTGTTCATTGCCGTCGCGTTTGATCGTCAACTCGATTGGAACATCGGGGTCGGATGCCCAAAGGCGTTGTCGCATTGCGTTGGAGTCCAGGATCGGCGAACCGTCGAGTTGAATCAAACGATCGTTGACCTTTAGCTTGCCGTCAGCGGGAGACTTGTTCCAAACATGTTGAACGATGACTGCAGTCGACGAGCTCGATTCTGCATCCGTGTCTTCCTCTTCGGTTTGTTCGATCACTTCATCCGCTGTGATCAAGCCGATGAATTGTGGTTGAAGCGGTGGGATCGTTGCAATCATCGTCGCAGCGGAAGTCATCCGTTTTCCGTCTCGCTCGTACTCGATTTCGACTTCGTCACCGGCGTCGTATTGCCCGAGTGCAAGTTTGATTTCTTGTCGTCGGGTGACGCTTTGGCCGCCGATTGATTTCAGTTGATCACCGACTTTCAATCCGGCTTTGTCGGCGGGCGATCGTTTGCGGACGACACTCAGTTCGGTTCCTTCGGCATATGGGTCGCTGCCCGCGACAACGAAGCCGAGCAGGCCTTGTTGGATGTTTTCACCACGACGCAATTGGTCCAGCTTTTGGGCGATGATCGAGCTGGGGACTGCGAAAGCAATTCCGGAGTCGTACCAAGCGGTTGGGTCTTCTGCGCCGCCCTCGCCGACTGCGGGAATGACGATGCCACGAAAACGACCTTTGAGATCGACCAAGGGACCGCCATAGAAAGCCGGTGATATTCGGGCATCGGTTTGTATCGCGGTGCCATCAAGTCGACCGACTGCGGAGAGGATTCCCGTGCTCACCATCGGCGTGTTGTTTTCACCGTAACGAGCGACGGCAACCATTGTTTCCCCGACTTGGTCGTTGGCTGAATCGCTTGTCGGAAAAGGGATCGGTTGCCAAGTTTCATCGGGAGAGGACACCTTCAGCAACACAAGGTCTCGGTGCTCGTCTTTCGCGACGACTGTGGCCGGGTAACGCTTGCCGCTTGGAGCGTTGACGATGATGCTAGCGGAGTCACCGCCCGTCACCCAAGACGACGTCAGGACATGGCCCTGCTCGTCGATCACCACGCCCGACGTTGGTGCATCTTGCCGGACTTCGCCGTTGGCTTGCATGACGCCGATGACTTCGATGGTCACGACGGAGGGCAGCGTGTCCTCGGCAACATGCCGCACGGCTTTTGCCAAAATGCTTTGGTATCGCGCGGGCGTTGGGTCATCGGCGTGTACGGATGTCGTCGTGCAAAACAGCAGGGCAACCGTAAGAAGCATTTCAAACGGATTGGATATGCGATTCACGTGAAAGCTGCGCTGCAGGTGTGCCGGGGAATTTTTGCGAATCATGGACGTAATACCAAGTCAAGAATTTCGTTGTCTCGCTGAACCACCAAGGCGACTTGGTCGCGGCGGTCGATTCGCCTCAACAGATCACGAAGAGCACGCTGGTGCGAAACACGACGACCATTGGCGAGAACAATCAAATCGTCCGGTCGAAGGTCCACGCGAGCGGCGGGTGAATCTTTCTGAACGAAGTCGATGTAGGCGGGAGTGTTCTCGAGAACGTCTGGGATCAATCCAATGCCCAAGCCAATCGGCGAGTGCGATTTTTCGCGAGGAAGAACCGGATTGGATTCATCAGGAAGCGTTGTTTTGCGACCCGCGATGATGTCGCCGATCGGTTGACGAAGAACGCCAGCTGGAATGGCGTAGTTCAGCCAAACGCCGGTCTTTCGATCTCGAAGTTCTTTTCCAAGCATGCCGAGGAATTGGCCTTCGGGATCGACTAGGGCTCCGCCAGCCGCGCCGGGATTGTTGGCGACCAGGTCGAGAAGCAATACCTCGCCGCGATAAGGTGTTTGAAAGGTTCCGCGACGAGCGTCGAGTTTGGTTTTCGCCGCGACTCGGCCCTGCATCACACTGGCGGGTTCGTTCCCCGTTGCGATGCCAAACAAATTGCTGACCGCGAGGACCGGATCGCCCCAGGAAACGTCGTCGGATTCTGGAATGGGAAAGAAGGAAAGGTCATCCGCTTCGATCTTCAACACCGCCAACTCAAGTGCCGGTTCAAAGCCCACAATCTTCGATTCGAATCGTCGGCCATCGTGGAGAATGACGACCGGATCAACGTCCAGGACATAGCTCCATGCTGTTGCGATGTGACCCGCTGGGGAAACCAGGAAGCCGCTTTGGTAAGCCTCCAGTCCGGACAACCCGCCGGCACCATAGACCTTGACCATCTTTGATTGGACTTGGTCGGAAGGGCGAGCCATCGAAGGCTGGGCCCACGAATTTTCTGGCGTGAGAAATGCGACCAACGACCCAGTGATGCACCCCAGTAGAAGACGCAGCAACAACGCAGGACTTGAGCCGTCATGACTTGAGCCCGTGGTGACTCGCGAAAGTTTTGAAACGCAACTCATGATGCATCTCCATCGACTGGAACCTGAGGTAGGTTGGCTGGTCCGGCCGACCAATCAGTGATTTGCAAATTCAAAACGGTTGTCAGCCCATAGCGGAGTTGCACGGTCGATGGCAGTGCGTCGGCTTCTGCATCGAACCAAAGTTCAGCGGGGTCGGTGTCGTTGCCAGCGATGGATTCAATCACTTCCAAACGTTCAGATTGTGGATGATGCAAGAATCGAGTTTCCAGATCGGAATGGATGCCAACGACGGTGTCGCGAAGAGGACGCTGGCCAGACAGCGGCATGGTGCCCCAGTAGTAAGTGTCTCCGAATTGCTTGGGGCCGAGCGTCAGCATGCGTTGCAGAGCGTTCAAGCATGCCAGGATACCCGCGTCGCGTTGTTCGTCGACGACTTGCAGCAGTTCGTCGCCACGTGAAAGTTGCTGAACGTTGTCGCCAATTTTCAGTTTGAATTGGCCATCGCCAATTGTGATTTGACAATCGCTAGCTTCTTGGCCATCGACGACGGGAATGGTTTTGCCACGGATCTGCCAAACGGAATCATTTGCTCCGACGTCTTTGAATTGTCGGCGAAGTCGCTCGATGAATTTCGATTGGTGCAGTTCGTTGTAGTAGTAGTTGGCATAGCCTTCACGGATCTTGATCTGCTTGGCGGCCACCACTGGAATCGGTTCGCCCGCCGCATCCTTCATCACCGGTTTCGCATCGTCCGGTTTGGGTTTGTCCGTGCCGTCCGGGGATGTCTCATCGTTCGATTCTGAATCGTCAGGGGCGTCTCCTTCGGGATCAGACGGAGCGGGTGGCTTTGGCGGAGCGGGGGGAGGTGGTGGCAACGCCGACTTCATCTTCTCAAGCAATTCCGATCCGCGGTGAACGCTGGCCAAACGAACCAGAGTTTCTACGCTCGTTCCCTCTTGACGATACGTGATCCGAATTCGCCATGACGCCGGGAACGTCGCAAGAATGTTTTGGACGTCGTTGGCAGTTTGGATGACTTGGCCGTCGATCTCGAGAATCTCGTCTCCGTAACGCAGACCGCGTCGGTAAGCATCGCTGGAGCTGAGGATGTTGGTGACTCGGACACTGCCGTCTTCGTCCGTGCCAACAGTGGCCCCGAGAGTGGCATGGTCGACGATGCGACCGCTGTGCAAACACCCCAGGAAATTTTGTGCTTGGTCGCCCGAGATCGCGTAACCAACACCCACGTTGACGCGTCCTCGTTTTTCAAACGAAGCCCGCCCGATGATCCCGATCAAGTCGCCGTCGTTGTCATACAACGGACCACCGGAATTGCCGGGGTTGATGGAAGCATCGGTTTGAAAGCAGTTGCCGTATTCGAGCAACGTGCCAGAAGGATACTGATAGCGACGCACACCGCTGATGATTCCAGCGGTGACGGTTGGTTGCAGATTCGTCGCGAGCAAGAATGGATTGCCGATCGCGAAGCACCAGTCACCGACTTGGACAGAGCGGCTGGGGACGAACTCAGCCGTTGTGAAATCGTCGCGGCCCAACAACTGAATGAGTGCCAAGTCGCCGACCGGATCGATACCGACAACCACCGCGTCATACACTTTGCCATCGCTGAGACCGCATCGCATGTACGTGCCCGCGGGACTGCTGACGTGAAAGTTGGTCAACGCATAGCCGTCAGGAGTGATCAAGACGCCGCTTCCGCCTCCTCCGCCGCCAGGAACAAACACCATGACCGTGGAAGGAGTGGCCTTTGCAATGCCGGCAACGCGAGCGGACTCGAACTGCTCAATCCACTTTTGTTCGTCAGGCAGAAGTGAAGACTCTTCGGCATGAAGAGTGGCCGTCAACGAAGTCGCTGATGCAACAAGAGCAAGCGTCAAACAACCGATTCGCACCATGGCGGAATCGAGGCATCGAGATGGCATAGCGAATCGTTCTTCTCAGTGTGGAGACGTCGTTGCAAAGATCATCTGAGCAGCGTCGGACCGACGCATGACTCTATTTTAACAAGCGGGCACCCAGCCACTCGATCCGATGCCCCAAAGCGTTGTTGATTGTCGGCAATGTCTCGGATGCGTCCGACCCGGGTTGGGTGCTTCGAAGCGTGAGCCGCCGTGCGTCTTCGATTGGCAAGATCAAGCCGTGTGGTTTGCGGTCTTTGATTTCGAGCGTCCAAGCGACGCGATCGTCCAACAACACCGAAACCGTCAGCGGTGCGAACTGGTCCACTTCCGATGCGACTCGGACGGCGGCGACCAATTTCTGATATCCCTCGGGGATACGGATGACATGATCGGAAGACAGAACCGTTGTCAAATTCTTGGTGTCGGTTTCGGTCGCGAACCAAGTGGAGGCGAGGTCGTCTCCAAGCAGTGCTTTGAGTGAATCCGATTGACGCTGTTCAGCAATTTCTGCGTCGGACAGATAGAGGATGCCACCGGAGAACTGGATCTCCAACAACTCTTTGACTGGAATGGAGTGCGTGATGTCGTTGCCAAGATCGAGTTGAATCGAACGGTCGGTGGCATTCCAGTTGACTTGATCGGCCATCCAGTTCGAACCACGTTGGTCGCGGACTCGAATGGGCTTTTCCGTTTCACGGTCGCTGGTCGTGGAGAAGATCACGCCCTCCAGTTTCTTCAGGGGGGCGTCAACGATGTTTCCACTGAGGTCGAACGAAACGGAGTCTCGATTGATTTCTAAGATCGTCCCTTCGATCGGATCCAACACATCTCCTTCGCGTCGAATGACCAAACGGTCGCGGCGTTGCGGTTCTTCGACCAAAGCGAGCCAGTCAGTATCTGTCGCGGCGGAAGGAGCTCGGAAGCGAACTGATTGGACGGACCGAATGGGCACGGTGAATGACGGTTGGCCGATCGAGCGGACCAGCAGCTTCTCGTCTTCCATGGACGTCGCGGCCGATGCCACTTCGGAGCCGCCACGAAGAACAACGCGAGTCGGTGGGTTTGTCTTTTCCGACCCATCGAACTTGATCCGTGCAATCTCGGTCAGATCCCACTGCTTGGATTCACCGCCCGCCAAAATCGCGGAAAGGGATGAACCCGTCAGGTTGCTGAGCTGTCCCGTTTCTGTGTCTCCGTCGATTGTCTCGAATTGAATTTTCGGTCCCAGATCAGCCTCGCCGGAGGTGTCCTGTCCGGATGCTTTCGTTCCTGAAAAGGCAACGATAAAAGTCGCGAAAAGAGCGATGATGGGCGTCTGGCTGCGGGACGAGCGTGTCATAGGAACCGGCTTGAGCGTGAAAATCCATTCGTCGAAGCATCGTTTTGAGGTCCCCTACAGGATAACCGTCTTGCCGGTTGCGAAGCAGGGGAAAGCCATACTTTCGAGGTCGGTTAGTGTTCGTTCGTACAGTGTTTTGGGGCGATTTAGGGCGTTCGTCTTCACGCAGTCTTCCTCAATTTAGATCCTTGCCCGAACCCGTCGGCGGCGCTACCATGGTTGCAGCTTGAGCATCTATATGAAGCTTTCGTGAAATGAGTTTGCGTTGTTAAGGGTTTGTGGATATTATTCCCCCTGTCAAACGGATTTAACCAGCCGAGTGGCTGGAAGTAGAAAGGTTAATCATGTCCATTCGATTCAATCAATCTTGCCCCACCTGCGGGCGGCGAATCGACATCCGCGCATCGTTACTCGGATGTACCGTTGCATGCCAGCACTGTGGTGCTGAATTCATCGCATGTATCAGCGATACGGCTCAGACGCCTGAACTGTCTGACGAATTGCTCGATCGTGTCGAGGCGGCGCTTCGTCGCGCGGAGTCAGCGGCACAGAAGAGCGGTTTGACCGCACCGTCGATCGCCTCTCCGTCTGGTCCAAACTGATTGCTTGCTCATGTCATGTTCGGACAGAGACAAGTGGCAATCATTTGTTGCCAGAAGATAAGACGATTCGCATTGCTGACGAAATCAATGAATGGTGGTCGCAGTTCGAACACTTGATTTGCCGAGCGATCCGCGGATGGGGCATAGGCACGAGAGCTTCACCGTTTTGGCCTGACGGACTGCAACTTTTGTGTTGGTGACTCGGCGACGAGTCAGCGAGTTGGTGCCGGTTTGGTGGGCGCAGCTTGGGGTGACGCATGTGACTGCATTGCCGTTGGAATTTTGCCTTGAGCCGTGTCCAAGACGTTTTCCAGTTCATCTTCGACAGGTTCCGCCTCCGCGGGGGCGGATGAGTCGTTCGCCAGCTCTTCCTCCGGGTCGAACTCCGGCTCAAGATGTTTCGGCTCGACCGTCGATTGAACTTGTACCGCCTTTTTGCCTTTGTAGGCACCCGCAACGGCGGCGAATTTGTGAACGTCCTGAACGGACAATTCCAAAGCGGAGCTGGCGGCTTGTTCGGTTGTGATAATGTCGCCAACACTCAGGTCTAACAGATCGCTGGTACGGATCTTTGATCGTGCCAAAGTTACCACCACATCCACCGGAGCTGCGTCGATGCTGCCGGCGATTTTGCGTCGAGATTGTGGTGTTGGGTTTGTTTTTCCGTAGCCCACCCATCCGTTACGAGACAGTTTGGCGTTGTATTTCTCGATTGAATTGAAGGGGATGCACAAGTTCATCATCCCTCGGTTTTTACCAAGCAGGACTTCGAAACCAACCAGGATCGCGACTTCATTGGGAGGAACGATTTGGGCGAGCTGGGGGTTGCTTTCCGTCGTATGGATCGTCGGTTCTAGCTGAATGACGTTTTCCCAGGCGGGCACGATTTGTTCGAGGAACAGATCGACAACGCGACACATCAACCGGGTTTCGATTTCGGTCAGTGGACGGCGGATCGTTTCACCAGGGACCGGGTCGCCGCCGAGCATTCGATCGATGATTGCATATGCTAATCCGGGTGCGATATCGAGCACCCAGTGGCCTTCCAGCGGCAACGGCTTGATGACATTGAAGCAGCTTGGGTTGTCGAGGCTGAAGACAAACTCGCTGTAGGTGAGTTGGTCCACGCTCAGCAGTTTGACCTCGATCATCGTCCGCAGCAGACCGGAAATCGATGCACCGAAATTTCGGGCAATGGACTCGTGCAGCGAATGCATCGCCCGCATCTGGTCTTTGCCCACGCGTTCTGGGCGTTTGAAATCGTAGGCCGTCACACGGGCACCGGCCGGTACACCTGGCGAATAGGGCTTGGAATCCGCTGGATGAGCCGCACCGACGACGGGGGCGGAACCGCCAACGGTCGAGCCTTCGGCGTCTTTGGAATCGGCAGAGTCTTTGGGCTCGGTCGGTGCGCCGGTACCTTCCTCGTCCAAATCGGCCGTTTCCATGGCCTTCAGAAGATTCTCGACTTGATTTTGACTCAGTGATTCGTTGGACATCGTGTCCTCAGCCTCTTATGTGACCGTTCCCACGTACGATGTACTTGTAGCTGGTCAGTTCCCGCAACCCGCATGGCCCTCTTGCGTGAAACTTATCCGTGGAAATTCCAATTTCGGCACCCAAACCGAACATTCCACCGTCATTGAAGCGAGTGCTGGCGTTCACCATCACTGCGGAACTATCCACCAAAGCGGTGAACTGCTCGGATGCGGCGATGCTGCTGGTGACAATGGCGTCGGTGTGACCTGATCCATAGTGATTGATGTGGTCCGCGGCAGCGTCCAATGAGTCCACGACGGCGATGCTGATCTGCGGACCCAGGAATTCAGCAGCAAAGTCAGCGTCCGAGGCGGGAACGCCATCAGGAACGTAGGCTGCTGCACGTTTGTCGACCCGCATTTCAACGCCGCGGCTGGACAAGCGTTTCGCGATCGCTGGGAGTGCTTCGGCGGCGATCGATTGGTGAATCAGCAGCGATTCGCAGGCGTTGCAGACACCCATTCGCTGACATTTCGCGTTTTCAATGATATCGACTGCCATTTCGATATCGGCGGACTCATCCACGTAGACGTGGCAATTGCCGTCGTAATGCTTGATAACCGGCATGGTCGCTTCTGCGGCGACCCGGCGAATTAGGTTTTCGCCACCGCGTGGGATCGTGACATCAATGTGGTCGGCTTGCTTTAGGAAGTGCCCCACCGCGGCACGGTCGGTTGTTCCGACCAACTGGACCGCATCCTCGGGAATCCCGACGCGACGGCCGACTTCGTGAAGAACTTCGATGATCGCTCGGCTGCTGTGAGCGGCCTCTTTGCCACCTCGCAAAATCACCGCATTGCCGCTTTTGACGCAGATTCCGGCTGCATCGGCGGTCACGTTGGGGCGACTTTCGTAGATGAAGAAGACGACGCCCAGGGGCACGCGACGCTTTTCGATTCGCATTCCGCCTGGTCGTGCGAAACCATCGAGGACTTCGCCGATGGGATCGTTCAACGAGGCGATTTCTCGCAAACCCGTGGCGATTCCGGCGATTCGAGCTTCGTCCAGACGCAGACGATCGATACCCGCTTCGGTCAGGCCGTACTTTGGCGCGTTCTCCAAATCCAGTTGGTTGGCCGCAATGATTGCGTCGGATGCGTCGATCAAGGCGTCCGCGGATTCGATGAGCCATTGATCCTTGACGTTGGTGTCCAGAGTCCCCAGTAAACGAGATGCGGCTTTGGCACGACGGGCGATATCAACGCACTGGGCGGCAAGGTCGTCGGATTGGAGAGCGTCGGTTTGTGTGTCGGTCGTGGAAGCGGTCGACATGGGAACCTATGAGTTCAGGTGGCGATCAAAAGAATCGTGATACGAAAACCGGCTGAGATCGGGGAAACCCCAACCTCAGCCGGTCGTTGATATTGTCTGGCATCGGCTCGTTGAGGTCAACGTCAACGAGCTTGCCGAGTGATTCCTGTCTTGGCTCTACAGCAGTTTTGCCATGGCCGCATCGACGGCAGACTGCAGCGATTTGCTGCGGTCATCGCTGCCTGAGGAGCCTTCTCCGCCGTTTGTATTGGCCGAAGCGATGCTGTCGAGAACGTCGTCACCAAGGTCTGCGGAACTTTGGCCGATGACCTTGTCACTTTCGTACAAGACTTCGATCAGAGGTTCACCGGCGGCCGTGGAGCCTGACCCGTTCGTGCTGACATCGGAACTCGAAACGGCAGCGGAAGCACTCATTCCGGTTGCCGCCACGCTGTTCGCGGCCACGATAGGTTCGCCAAGCGGTTCGCTTTGATTGTTGTCGCGTCGGTTCAGTTCGTTAATAACCTGCAAGGCATCGAGCGAGCTGATGCGCAGGTCACCGCTGACGTCATAATAGCGACCCGGCTGCGAAGCACTTGGTCGACCGTTGTCGCCTTGCGTTACCACCAAATCTTCATCCACCGTCGGCGTGTATCCCGCAGGGAACGACGAGAAGCGGTTGAGGTGGTTGATGATCAACAATGCGTCCAGGGCCGAAACTTCACCGTCATCGTTGACGTCGGCGTTCAGGTCTGGGTTCTGCAGACGGCTGATAACAACCTGCAACGATACGGTAGCCAAACCACTGCGACGGCCGTTGGAGTCAGCGATCGAGTAGTCGAACGAATCGCGACCGGTGTAGCCCACCGCTGGAACATATCGCAATGTTCCATCACCGACGTTTTGAACTTCACCCGCCAATGGTTGACGTTCGATTTGAATTGAGCTGAAGTCCAGTCCATCCGCATCGGTGAAGTTGTTGCTGATGTCGATCAAGATCGCTTCGTTCAGGAAGCCTGAGCGAACACTGTCACGTCCGGCCGGTGCCGCGTTGGGACTGATCGTAACGGTTTCTTCGGTGCTGAACGTTCCCTCATCATCCGCGACGATGTAACGGAATTCGTCATTGCCAGGGAAGTTGGTGAACGGCGTGTAGGTGATTGTTCCTTCGACAGGATCAATCGAAACGCTACCGAACGCTGGTTGCTTTGTGACCGTCAACGAGCTCGGATCAATGACCCCGTCAACATCCACATCGTTGTCCAAGACCCGAATGACAGTGCTGCCAGGGCTTTGTAAAGTTGGCACATCTGGCTCGGTCACTGGACCATCGTTGACACCCGTGACACTGACACTGACCAAGACCGAATTGCTGGTTCGGATTGGTGTCGCATTGGCACCGGCACGGTCAGCGACGGCATAGCTGAACGAATCGTTCAACGGTGCTGAACCTGATTTCAACCCTTGCAACTCAGTCGAGACGGTTGGGTCATACGTGATGGTTTGCGTGACCGGGTCGAACGTCACCAACGCACCTCGAAGTGAGAGCTGCGGCGAGTTCATCACGATTTGCAACTCATCTGGGTTGGCATCGTTCAAGTCGACATCAACATCGTTTGCCAACAGTTCTGCCGCGGTGATCACGCGAACGGTGTCTTCATCGGTGGTGAAGTTGTCCGGTGCCGGTGATGGGAAGTCATTGACCGGTTGGATATTCACACGCAGGGTAATCGGTGCTCCAGCCAATCCTTCGCTGTCTCGAGCGACGACACGCAGGTCGACCGCACCGTTGGCGTTGAGTGCTGGCGTGAAGGTCAGAATGCCGTCCGGCGAAATCGCAGGCTGTCCGTCTTGAGTGAACAAGGCAGTGTCAGCGGCATTGATGGTTGAGACTTCGAACGAAACCGACTGATTGGATTCGTCGATCGGCCCAGGCGAGATGTTCGTGGCCCACTGCGTTGTGTAGGGACCACGATCTTCTTGGACGCGAACGGTCGGTCCGGCGGTGAATGTCGGAGCGTCGTTGACCGGATCCACCGTGATGGTGAAGGTCCGAACGGTGGACGCGTTGATATCACCGTTGCCAGCGTCGTTTGGTCCATCATCGAACAACTGCACCGTGAAGGTGGCTGAACCATTGAGGTCTTCCGCGGTCACGTATGACAGAGTCGCATTGCCTTCGGAATCAATCGATGCCGATGGTGGAGTGACAAACAACTCGGGATTGTTCGAGGTTTGAATGATCTCGAATCGGAGTGGCTGGCCATTGGTGCCGTCGCCAATTTCATCGTCCGCTCCGGGAGGTCCGGCTTGAACGTTGGTTGCCCAGTTCTCGATCACAACACTTCCGCGGCCGCCACCATCGTTTTGATCTTCGTTGCTGGTCACATCGCCAGCACCACTGAACTGTGGTGCGTCGTTGACGCCGAAGACTTCGAAGGTGACCGTGCCGGACGCGATGCGAGGCTCATCAATTGGTGCACCGTTGTTGCCAACGGGAACCGTGACCCCATCGTCGGTGACGGTGTAGATGAAACTATCCGTTCCGACGAAGTTGGCTCGCGGTGTGTAGATGAACCGAGTGATCTCACCGTTCTCGGTCACGCTTTGCAGTGTGCCGCCTTCAGCGGTGGTCACTGGGATTGGCGTGGTCAAAGACAGCGTTTGGTTGCCGCCTGGTGTGTTGTCGGCCGACTCGTTGGCAGGACCAACATCGAAGACATCCAGCAAGCCCGGTGAAGTTCCGTCGCCGTTGACCAACACGTCGAACGTGCCGTCTTCTGACAAGGAGAAGTTCAATGGGTTCGTGCCAGGTGTGCTGAACTCTGGTTTGATGAACGGACGGTCGTTGACCGGTTGAACATCAATGGTCAGCGTGACCGGCAAGGACGATCGCAAGTCACCACGCGTGCTGTTTTCCTGTTGGTTTGATCCAGGCAGGATTTCGGTCAAGACCACTTCGAATTCGAACGTGCCGTAGACATCGGCTTGAGGTTGGAAGGTCAGCACGCCGTTGTCGCTGATTTCTGGTCCTGCGATGAAGAAGTCTTGCAACTCATCATCCAGGAAGGACAGCGTTTTGACGGTGAAGCGAACGTCTTGGCCGTTGATGAAGTCGACTTCATCGAATGCACTCAATGGTGGACCCGCAGCGATGCCGACGGCGAAGTTGTTGATCCGTTGTGGAGCACCATCTTCCGCGACTTCGTAGTTGAGCGTGTTCGCAACGAACTGAGGCCGGTCGTTGACGGGGTTCAAGTTCAATTGAACGATCGATGTGGATCGGCGACGGTCCTGGACCAGTGTTCCCGTGTCGGTCGAATAGGTTTCGCCGTCACCGGGGAAGTCGTCGCGGACTTCGAATTCGAAGGAGTCGAACGGTGTGTTCGGGTCAATCGTGTTGTTGAAGTCCACAGGAGGCGTGTACTCCAAGCCGATCAACAGGTTGCCTTCGAATTTCGGCGTCAATGTTCCGCCCAAAACGGTGCGGTCAGGGAAGTCGAACAATTCGAGTTGTTGTGGACCACCGGTCGGGAAGCCAACGCTGAGCGACTGGTCTTCGTTGTCAGCACCCACTGTGTAGATGTCCAACAGACCAATTCGTTGATACGAGCCGACTTGCACCAAGGCTTCTGGGATCGCGCGGCTCAGCGGGATGAAGTAGTTGCCCGTTGTGACGGCGTTTGCAGGATCGCTGCTGCCGGTCGGTTGGGTGTTGTCTTCACGCAGCGTGTACCGGATCACAGCTTGGTCGTCGAAACCATCACCATCGGTGTCCGTGACATCGGTGATTTCGTAGGCTTCATCCGGATCGTTTGGCACTGCGTCGCCGGTCAGTCCAGGACGAATGCGAGGAGCATCGTTGACCGGGCGAACGTTGACCGTAAACGTGGTCGCTGGGATTTGTGAAGGAGCGATTCCGCTTTCGATTGGGTACAGCTCAAACGTTGCTTGGCCAACTTTGTCGGGATTCGGTGCGACGGTGAGCGAAGCTTCTGTGTCGCCACCGACGTAGTTCACAACCGGGAGGCTGGCCAAGACGCCATTCGGGTCAGCAACGACGCGGACTTCAAATCCGGTCACGATCTGTGCGAGTAACTCGTCCGAAGCCGTCGAGGTTGCCGAGAAAATCTCGGTCAAGAAGTCTGGCACGGTGGTCGTGCTCAAGTCGTCGCGTTCCAACACGTCGACCGTATTCAGGTCGTTGGTGAAGACTGGCGGATCATTGACCGCGTCAACGGTGATCGTGATCGTGCCAGCGTTGACCGAGCGGCGAATCGCGTTGATGTCTTGACGCGTTTGAGCAGGCGACGTGATGCGTGTGAAGGCATCGTCTTCCACGGTGTAGAGCAACAATTCGCGAGCGGCGAATGGCTGTTCGCTGTTGTAGTTCTCCGCTGGGTTAAACGTCACGCCGCTGAAGTAGCGACGGTCCTGACCCGCGACTTGGATCGTCTCGACGGTGAACGTGTACGTTCCGCCCGCATCACTGTCGATGGTCGCGGTCGTTGCACCTGCGGGAACCGAGTTGATCTCGATCGCGTTTCCGCCTGGAGTCGAGAACGAAACGATTCGGAGGCTCTGTTCGTTTTCGTTGAATGGAGCACCGAGTCGATTGTCAAACATTCCGCTGGCATCGGTCAGTTCGCCCATGCGAATCGCGGAGACAAGTTGCAGTGAAACCAACGATTGGCCCGATGGAACACCCAAAGCGGATGAGTCGGCCAATGCACCAATGCCTGCGGCACGCAGTTGCTCTTGCAAGGTTGTCGCAACGATGTCGGACGAGTCGGAAACCGTGAACTGCACGATGACGTCGGCACCCGCGGTTTGTTGCCCGGACAGGTTGAACTCCACAACGTGTGTGGTTCCAACGTTGTCGGTGATTTCGAATCGCTCTCCATCAATCAAGCGATCGCCAGCAGGGACCAAGATGTTGGTTCCACTGAAGGAAATGCTGGTTGGCGACAACGATCGTGTGATTGCATTCGAGGTCAGCAAAGTGACGCTGTTGCCGGATGCTGTCGCACCGATGTTCAGCGTGCGAAGGACATCAGCCAACGTGGTCGCCACATCATCGATCGAACCCGCCGCGTCGTATTGGACGACCGCGTCGTTGCCCGACGAAAGCGTGCCGGTGGTGTTGAGTTCGATGCGACGCACAACGCCGTTTTCGTCTGTCAACGAGAACGTTTGGCCGCTGACTAAATCACCGATGACAGGCAGGACGATGTCGGTTCCGTTGAACGTGATCGCGGTTCCGGTTGGATCAACCGACGTGATGTCAACGGTGTCAATCTGCCAGGAGGTCAGCGTGACCGACTGAGCGTTCACACTGCGACTGACCAGCGCGGCTTCCAATGCAGCGGAGATTTCCGCACGTGAGTCGCTGGCCGAGTATTGGACGAGGACCGCGTTCGGGTCGATCAAAGTTGTGCCGGTTTGGAACTCAGCGACGACGAGAGTTCCATCGAGAAGCTCAACGATGAGAGCGTCTCCACCGTTGATCGCATTCCCGGCAGGAACGATCACGTCAGAGCCGTCGGGAACCAGTCCAGATGCCGCACGGTTGACGCTGATCGATGCGACACTGTCCATTCGGACTCGGAATTCTTGCTGCGTGCCAGCGGTTTCGACGGCACCGAATCCAGCCAACAACATCGCGTCGGCCAATGCGGTGGCAGCCTCTTCGGCGGTGCTGGAGTCGCTGATCGAAACTGGAATTGCACCGGAGACCAAAACCGATCCGGTCTTGGTGAACACAAATCGAGTCGGTGTGCCGGCGTTGTCCGTGATGGTCACAATCTCGCCGTCGGAGATCAAACCACCTTCGGGAACCGTGATTCGGCCCGCAGCGGAATCGACCACCACAGCATTCTGTCCGGGAACGAACGAGAGTTGACCGGACGCGTCGAAGTTGACGGTCGCACCATTGACGGTGCCACCGAATCCGAGTGAGCGAAGTGTCAATTCGAGACGCGTTGCCAGCACATCGGCGGTTTCATCATCAGCGAACTGAACCACGCGATCAGTGCCGATCGAAGCGATGCCGGTGGTGTTGAATTCCACGACGACTCGACGTCCGTTGCCAGCAGTGACGATCAATGTCTCACCGTCTCGCAACTGGTCTGCGTCAGCCATGGTGACGCCCGAAGTCGTGGCCACGATGGCCGAAGGTGTCACGTTCACGCCGTCGAGCAACATCACGTCGCTGATCGTCAGTGGCGTGTCTTCAACGGTGCTTGCAAAGCGATCATAGGCCACAGGGGCATCGTTGACCGGTTCGACAAAGATGGTCGCCGACTGTGTGACCGAGAGCCCTGCGGGGCTGCGGTCGCCACGATCGGTGTCATCGTTCACGTCAGCGACGGCTGTGTTTTCGTTGACTCCGTTGTCCGTGGCGGTGTAGGTGAATTCGATTTCGCCGTACACGTTTGGAGCCGGCAAGAACGTGATTTCGTTCGTGTTCGGATCCAATGTCAATGTGCCCTGGGTTGGATCGACCAATGCGACAGCGGTGACAACGACGGGGGCGTCGTTGTTGTTTGTACCCGAGTTCTCGTCAGCGGCGTCGACTGGTCCAGCCATGTCGTTGCGAGTCAGGTAGGCCGTTGGGAAGACCAAGAGGGTGTCTTCCGTCGGCGTCGGAACGGTACCGGTGAAGAAACCGGTGTAATCCGTGTTCGCATTGCCATTGGCATCGGTCAGGCCAACGTAATCGGCGGCCAAAACTGGAGCGTCGTTTTGAGGCGTGACGCGAATTCGAGCCGTGGCCGGAGCCGAAATCGGTCCGATTGCATCGAATTGATCGCGGACACCATTGGCGATTCCGAGAACATCCCGTTCAGCTTGGCTGAGCGAAGCGTTCAGGTTGGCTTCCAAGTCGGAAGGCAATTCGGAGATGCCGTTGTCAATCAATGTGAACGTGAACGCGTCGACGGACAAGCCGCCGGCAACGGTTCCGTTGTCACTGTTGAAGTCAGGAGCCGGCGTGTAGATGACTTCGGTGATCCACTCGTTCGTTGGATTGAACGCCGCGGTCAGCGTGCCACCTTCCGGAGTGTTGGCCACTGCGAAACGGTTGTCTTTATTGATCGTGACTCCGCCGGCCGTGATCGAATGCACAAAGACGGATTGGTTGGGTTCGTCCTGCACGTCGGTGCTGGACGCTGGATTGAACTGAGCGTCGGCATCAGGTGTCGATCCAGCGATCAATTCTGCAGCGGTGATCGTCAATGGTGCACCGCCGTTGGTCGCGGTTGCTTCGACCATCACAAACGATTGGTCCGTTGCACCGGGGGCATCATTCTCAGGCACCACGTTGACCGTCACGGTTCCACACACAGGCGGATCGCCGGCATCCACTTCACAATCGATGTTGCCCAGGTTTTGCTGAGTCGACAATCGATAGGTGAATGTGTCGATCCCGTAGAAGTCAGGGTCCGGCACGTATCGGAAGCTGCCGTTCAGGTCGTCGCCAGCATCGGTGTCGATTTCCAGCGTGCCGTTGGTAGGTTCGTCAACGACGAAGTAACGCACGGGCAGCAATTGACCGGCACGGTTGGCGGCACTGATCAAACCTTGCGATGCATCGACGTCCAGCGTCGCGTCTTCGAACGCGGTGTAAGAACGAGGTTCTGGTTCTGGCAATGGAATCGGAAGGACTGACACGAGGTAGTCTTCCACTTCGCCACCAATCGCGACTCCATCAGGCCCGATGTTGCCGGCGTCGTTCACCCGGAAGCGAGCCCAGGTATCAAACGGCAAGTTGCCGACGGTCAACGGCGTCGTGACGTTAACGATGTTGGTTCCCGTGGTCACAGGAACGTTCGATAACACGTGCTCGTCGTCATCGAACACGCCGTTGCGGTCGAAGTCGATCCAGCCGTTCAGCAAACCACCACCGACGACATCGACGGCGATATCAGTGCCGGCTTCATCGAACGGGTTCAAGAATCCAAGAACCTGATCGGCGTTCAGTGACGTGAGGACTTGTCCGCCCGCACCGGGTTCACCGAAGACGCGGAAGAAGTTCAGTCCATCGTCGAAGCGAACGATCGATACACCGTCTTCATCATCGATTGCACGAACGCGAATTCCTTCGGCGTTGGTTGGATGAGTCAGTGCATCCACTCCGCCACCGGTGAAGTCGAGTTGCGGACGGATCGCCGTCAACAACGCGATTTCGATTTCTCGTAGCAAGTTACCGGTGTTGAAGAGAACCGGGATGTTCCCAGGTGATGGGTTGGTTGCCGCGTCCAGGAATTCAAATGTGAATGTTTGTGCTCCGATCACCAAAGTGATTGTGTCGCGAACGGCTGGCATCGACGTGATTTCGATGTCGATAATGTCAGTGTCCAACACTAGCGAAACCGACGCAGCGGCAGTACTGGCCGAGATTGGAATCGTGACGTCGTCTCCGATCACGTCGTTGGTTGACGAATTGGATGGTGTTCCGTCCGCTTCCGTGTCAATGCTGTTGCCCAATCGCACCGAAGTGCCATCGCTGATGACCGCGTGACGAGCACCGTTGCCCGGGATCGAGCTGTTCAGTGGGCTTTCCAGCAACGTCGCGTAGCTAGCCGGTGCATCACCAAAGTCAAAGCGAACTTCGGGCATGATGATGGTGAATCGGGTTTCGTCATTCACTCGCGTTTCGCGGACTGCATTACCGGACAAGTCCGAGACGGCAGGAATGCTCAATCCGGTGACATCAACAACACCGTTTCGAGTGAACTGAGCCGAAACTGCATTGGCACCATTGATCAACAATGTGCCGCCGCCCGGTGCAAAGATTTCAAGGCCGAGGTTTGCGTTGAGAATCGTCCGTTGCAACGTGGCTGCAACCGATGCTTCGCTGAAGGTAGCCGACGGCAAGAACTCGACCGGTACCGCACCGCCACTGATTCCGCTCTGCACCAATCCACTGGTTTCGAGGCTGATCGTCGTGACTGTGCGAACTTCACCAGCAGGAACGATCGATGAAGCTTCATTCAGCTTGATTGAGGTGCCCGAAACGACCGGAGCCAGTTCGTCTGGGTAGACCGCACTGATGACGGCAGCAGCCTTCGAGGCAAGCGTTGCCGCGTCGTCGCCGCCACCGATCAAGATCAAACGATCGGGACTGGTCAGCGAGGAGTCTGTTGTGAAGCGGAAAGTGGTCGCGACACCGCCAACGTCCAAGGTGAACGTTGTGCCGTCAACGTCGACACCGGTTCGTCCAGCAGGCACTGTCAGTGACAGTGAATCGGTGACACCTGGCATTCCCGAACGTGAAAGTTGGGAATTGGTGACGTCCAAAACGTCTGACGCCAAACCACCGAGCAGGACGCTGCCGTCGCCGGTCGCTTGAGCGGAATCCAAGCCTAGCGACACGTCGCCAACTGCCGCAACAATTGCTTGTGCAATTTGGTCTGGGGTGTCGGTGCGACTGATCGGCACCTGACGCATGGTTTCGGTTTCAACGAACGAGTTACTGTCATCGAAGACAAACTCAACCGTGGTTCCATTGTTCGTGTAAAGGAAGCTCTGCCCTGACTCGACACCATTTGTGGTGCCGTTGAGTTCCATGCCCGCGACCGTCGATCCATTGCTTCCCATGGTCACCGTGTGACCGGAAAGGGTTCCGAGTTGGATCGAGTCGAAACCAATGGCGACCGGGGCCAAGTCCAATCGCTGAGCGTGGGTTTGACCGGATCCGGCGTGGACGGAATTGATCGCGGCGAGGATCTGATCGCGAATGTCAGCGATGTTGCCGACACCAGCCAAGTTGATTGCAACGTTCCCAGACGCAGTGGATCCGGTGAGGTTGATCTCAAACGACTGGCTGGTTCCATCTGGTGCGGTGATCGTGAATACATCTCGGTCACGGAAGCCGCTGGTGACATCCAAGATCGTAAGCGTGGATGTTTGTGGAACAGTGACGGAAATGCCGCTCTCGAATTCGAAGACGGTCGGTCGACCGGCTGCATCCAGAACGGTGACTTGATCGCCGTCCGATATCTGATCGCCACTGACAGTATCAAACGCGATTCGCGATTGATTGTTCATGGTGATTTCATAAACCGCGTCCTGACGCCACAAACCAGCGAGAGGAGTCAACCGGATCGTGCGGCTGTTGGCACTGTATCCGAACGTGAAATCTTGATCAGGCAGCAAACGACGGCCGTTTTCGGTCAACAAGACCGAGTCGACGGTAATCGTGGCTGGGTCAGGACCGGTGCCCGACGGGTCAACCAATTGAATTTCAAAGAACTCAACGGTTTGTTGCGGGTTGGTCAGTCGAACGAAGGAAGAACCTGGGTCGGTGTCGCCCATCGTCACGTTCTGAGCAGCCGCTTCGACGCCATCGGCATCGAACGGATTAATCAACAATGCAACGGGACGACGGTCATCGGCACGATCCAAGGCACCGCGGTCGATGAAGACGTTGGATCCAGCACCACCGGAACCACTTGATTGGCCATCGACTCGCGGTTGACCATAGGCGTCAAACGCGGGTGCGATGATTGGCGAAGCGGAAATGCCAACCGGATTCTTGACGGTGTTGAAGAAGCTATTGCGATCAGGCAACGAGGCAAACGAACTGTCAATGACAGGGCTGTTCTCAACCGGAATGTACAGCGACCGCGATGGATCTTCGAACAACGGTGTCCCGTTGGGAATGACGATCGACGAGCTGGCGATCGCTAGTGTCGAGTTGGTTCCGTTTTCGTGGAACGCATTGCCACCAACGATGGTGTTTCCTGATGTTGCCGTGTCGACTTGGATGCCGACGTTGAATCCGGAAATGACGTTGTTCAGTAGCGTTGGGTTGGCACGTCCATTGACGGTGATTCCGTCGCCACCACCCGTGTTGACCACGGTGTTGTTGACGATTCGGCCGAACAGGTTCGGCGCGGGGCTTTCGCCATCGTCGAAGGTTCCGCCGCCGAACAGGATGCCACCGGTGCCCGAGTTGGACACGACGTTGTTGATGATGACCGCACCGGGAATCAATCCGGTTGGGTTTTCGTTGCGGAGCAAGCGAGCGGAGCCAGGCAGCGTGTCTTGGGTTGCACCGTTGGTCGTGTTCCCTTGACCGCGGTCGCCCAACGTCGCCGAGATGCCGTAGTTGGCCGAGTTGGAAATGAAGTTGCTGCTGATGATGATCTGACCCTGGTCATCGGTTCGGTTCACATCAGTGATTCCGAATTGATAGTCAACCATCAAAACGTCGCGGTCAGGAACGCGTGCTGAGGCATCGGCGTTAGGACGGATCGTCAGCTGGTATTCACCAAATTGCTGATCAGTGCCACTGATCGGACCGGCTCCAAAGACGGCGCTGTTACTGATGACAACGTCATAGAAACCATTCGTCGTAGCGGTGAAGTTCAAGAACGCGCCACCGATGGTTTCGCCCGGTGCCGTGGTCGGAACGAAAGCGGATTGTTCCAGGATATTCGCATTGATGTCAAAGTTGTCACCCGCTTTGAGGACCGAGATGACCGGCAATTCCAACGCATCGCCGGCTTTGGTGAAACCAGCCGAATCGACATCAATGTCGACGGATTGCCCGGCCGACAAATAAATGCGGACCGAGTCAATGTCCTCCAACGGATTGGATGGCAGAATCGTCAAGTCATCGACGATGTTTCCTGGGCTGACACCGGTGTTAACCGCATCGCCGATTTTTCCAACTCCGACAAAAGTGTCGACGTCACCGTTCACGAAACCTGTGACGGACGATTGTGCGAGTTGATCTTGGAAGTTGACATACTGAACCGTGTCTTCGTCGTGATCAATGACCGCTATGCGACGGCTTGTTGCGTTTCCAGATGCCGTTTCTTCGGCGACCAAATCCATCTTGATGAATCGGCCCCCGCTCGGATTGACGGAGATGGCGTTTCCAAACAATTCAACGCGAGTCGAGTTGGATACACCTCGTTCCGCACTGTCCGCATTTGCGGCAGTGATCGCCAAAACGTTTTGGACTTGGGGTGAGTTGATCGCGTCACGAATAGCGCGGGCGACTTCGGCTGGGTCTGTGCTGCTTGGATCGTAAGGAACTCGAACGTTTCCGGTTTCGACGCCGTTAGTGTCAAGAATGCTATCGAATTCAAATGTCAGCTGACGTGTGCCGTCGTCCAAGACAAACGTATCGCTCGCAGTGACAGTCGAATCCAGACTGGTACCAACATCGATTAGCGATGAACCGGCTGGAGCAATCAAAGTCACCGCTCCGTCAACCAATCGGTCATTGGAGTCAAACGAACGACCGGAACTGAATTGTTCATTCAGCACCAAGTTGATCGGGTCGTAGTCCTGTGGAACGCCGTACTCATCGGCCGTGCGGATTTCCAGTGAGTAAGGACCAACCAGCGTTTCGTTCTGACGTTCTGGTTGCTCAGCTTGTGGGTGTGTGTCAGGCAAGACGGATGGGTCAAACACGTAGTTGGTGTTGTTGACCGGTGCGTTGATGACCATTTCACCGCGTTCAGCCAAACCGATGATGATGTCATCGATGTAAACACCCTCGACTTGGTTGTCGTCTGCACCGGCGGTTCGGATTTGATTGGTTGCGTAACCCGATGATGCACTGACACCAAATTCGTCCCCGGGCATGGATGTTCCGAAGAATGTGTCCGTTTGAGACAATCCGTAGGATCCAACGTCCAAAGCGAACGCGTTGTACAAACGAATCGTGTCGCCACCGTAGATTGGGTATTGGTCAGCAGACGCGATTTGATTGAATCCGGTCGCTTCAGATGCGAGTCGACCAAAGCCTTCCGCGAAGGCGATTCGCATTTGCTCAGTGACCTCATTGGCCGTCTGATTCACCGTCACTTGAATCGGCGTTGGGCGAGTGTCAGCAAAGAAGTTGACGTCCGAATTTACGGTGGATTCGTAAGAAACAACCAGCGAATCGTTATTGGACAATTCGACTGAAACCGCATTGATCAGATGCACTTCGCGATCGTTGACAACGACACCTTGAAGTTCAGCGTTAATGGCTTCTACGACACGTTGCGCCAATGCGTCAGCGGTGTCGTTGACGTCATAGAAGATCTCAAAGCTATTCGCAGGCGGTGTGGTGACAAAGGTGTAGGTCTCCGGCGTTGCCCCGCTTGGGTCGTCTTTCCGGAACACGGTGAAGGATTCACCGGGAACAATCTCGCTGCCCTTCGGAAGCGTGATTGGAACGGCGTAGGTTGAAACCGGTGATTGCACGAGCGTGGTTACCGTCGTGGTCGACCCGATCGTTGCAAAGTTGAGGTTGCCGGCAAGACGGAACCCGTCACCGGATTGATCAAGGTAGGCTTGGTAGCTGTCGTCGAAAGCGTTGAGTGCCAAGACGATGTCAGTACCAATCTCTTCGGCCGTGGATGTGGCATTAAAGTAGACGCTGATATCGCCAGCGTTCGGGACATTCAAGCCTTCTCGAATGAAGGTAATTGTCGTGCTTTGGAAGTTTCTAAACAGAGTGATCTGTTCACCATGGTGAACCAGGTCGCCCGATGGAATATCGAAGTCCCAAATGTCATCCGTCAGAACAATCGTATTGAACGTAAATGATGTTCCGGCATTGCTGGAGCTGACTGCATTGGCAGCTACCGACAGAACGTTCCCGTTGAGGATGGCACCGAAACGGGTTGGCAAATCTTGGAAGACTCGGTCGGCCAGCGTGGCACCCGGTGTGCCGGCGTTGTCGTCCGAGAACGGAATCAGTTGATCACCTACGACGTCAGGAGCGTTGACGTCCGCGAAACGGATGACGTAATCGTTGCCGTCGGTATCAACGAAGGTGATGTCTTCGTTGTTGGCGATCGAGGCACCATTGGGGATGGTGATTTCGATTCGGCCTTCGTTGGCAGCTTCTTCATTGATGGAGATTCCAGTTGGTGCTGGAATGAAGTCAACACTTGTCGAAGGGTCCAGGATGACGATGTCACCAGAGCCATTGACGTAGGCTTGTGTGTTGTTTGGCAGTTGTTCCAGGATCTTCTGGGCAATTGCTTGCTTGCTGTCGAACGGAGCGACGTAGATTTCACCAGGGAAGAACGTGGCTGGTGCAACGGAGTTGTCGACATTGGTGTAAGTCAATGTTGTCACCAATCCATCCGGCCCGGTGACTTCGATTTGCTCGCCAGCTTCGAAAGTTTGTGCCGTTGGGATGATCATCCGGGAGGCAGTCACATCGACTTGAGTTGGATTGGACTGACCTGCAGCAATGTTGCCATCAACGATGACATCGGTGGCGGCACGGAAGCTGACACGCCCGTCGCCCTCGAAGTAGGGGGCGAGTGCTTTATCGACTGAAGCAACAACCGTTCGCGCGACTTCGTCTGCGGTCATGCCGACGTTGAAGACGACTTCATTCAACGGCTTCGGCGTTGCCGACGGAGCGGTGACAAAAGTCACGGTGGTTGGGCCGTTTGGACCGACGATCGACAACTGATCATCGATTTCTAGGTCAGCACCAGTCGGGAAGACAACGTCGCGTCCGACGACTGTCTGGAAGAGAACAGTGTTGAACAAATCATCTTGGAAGGAGATGACTTCGCCGTCGACTAGGTTCTTGCCAGCGGTGCCGGATACGTTGATCGAACCAAAGTGTGTGCGCATCGACCCCGATGTTGAGAAGTCAAATCGGATCTGAACGTTCTCATTGCCCGCCAATGGCGAGATATCAATTCGAGCCTGACGCCAGTCATTACCGTCGTCGAAGATCTCCTGGACGAGGATGCCAGTTTCGTTGAAGTAGTCGTATTCGTCAGCGAATGCTGCTTCGCGGTAGTTGTCGTTCGTGGCCAGCAATTTCCATTCGCCATCGTCACCAGCACCAAATACGCGGAACGAATCATTCTGAGCCCGCGGAATTTCTGCGTCATAATCGTCGTTGGCTTCAACATCGATGAAGTAGCTGAAGTACAGCGTCGGCTTGTCAGCCGGATTGATTTCGCTGAGGTCGAACGGACGCGAAACAACCGAACCTTGGCTACCACCCGGTGCGATTTGTCCCAGGTTGTCACCATCGGCGCGTGCGATCGTATTGTCAGCTGCGTCAGCGGTGACTTCAAATCCGTAATAGAGTGACGATCCACCGAAGATGCGAATTCGTGTTTGATCTTCGTCTGGGTAGATTCCCTGACCTTCATCCAAATTGCGGTCATTGGTGATTTGCCAAGGGTTGATCTCAAGGTTGCTAAATGCAATTCCGTTGACAGTCCGCGCACCGTCGCCGACAGCTAGTCCGCTGTCGAATTGCATCTGGATTGCTGATCGACCGTTGTAGAATACGTTGGCCGGTTCGATCGTTTGACCATCCAATTGCAACGCGTATAGCCATCCGTCATCGGTCGCAGCAAAGATAATTTGCTGCAGTCTACCGTTTTCGACCGTTTGCGGTCCGAATGACATGCTTTGGAAGACGGGATAGCGTTCGCCCGTGTTGAAGTCGAACGGCGCCGAGAAGTGGTTGGCGTCGGCCACAACGCGACCGTAGTACGTCGTTGGGATGACCCGGTTGTAGGCTTGCAGTTCGAGGTTGTCTTGCGGGGCAGGAATGGTGTTGTTGGGATCAAAACCATGGATCCCACCCAGATCGGTCGTCGCCAAGAACGTCTCGATTCCAAGGCCGGCCGGTGTATACGCCAAGCCGGTGATGTCACCGCCATCTGCTCCGGTGTCATAGATGAACCCCGTGTCAATCACACCATGCTCGACGTCCGCCGAGGTTGTTCCATAGAACGAACGATAGGGGATCGTCCCATCGAAGTTTCTGTGAGTGTTGGCGTTGGTGCTGCCGAGTGACGTAATTTGGCCATTCGATGCAACTGCTTGATACAAGATGTTGCGAGTCAATTCGTCAGGAATCTCACCACGACGACCATTGTTGTCACGTTCTCCGACCAAGAAGAATCGTTCGTTGTCGTTGACTGCGGTTCGGTTGATGCTGGTCGTGGACGGGCCAGGCGGGAACGCCATCGCATTGATGTCGAGTTGAGCGGCATCATCGCCTTCCAGATCAGTTCCAGCCTGGTTGTCTCGGAGGAAAGTAATTCCATCGTCGCCAACATTACTCGCAGCAGCGTTGAATGGGCTGATGTTCAAAAAGTTACCGACGTTGCCGTTGTTCTCTGGTCCGCTTTGCGGCCCAAGGCTATACGAGAACAACTCGCCGTCACGTCGAATGGCAATGTCTCCGGTAGGTTGGCCCGATTGCCCGATCAAACGGTCAACTCGACCGGTAAATGGGTTCACGCTGACAAGCACACTGTTGTTGTTTCCAGAAATCGCACCATCTAGAGACACGAACAATCGAATGTCGTCGAACGAGTAAGGAACGATCGAAACGTCGTCGAAGATTGGATCCACGATGGGAGCTTCGGCGGTGTAATCAAGAAAACGACTTTCAAATTCGCGAAAATCGTCCGAGTCAACAAACGTGCTGTTGCCGCCCAATGTGTCTTCCGCGATCCGCCGGACCGAATTGATCGGCATCAAACGGGTCAGCGGGTTGGCCGAGTTTGGATTGAAGAATTGATCCAAGGCCTCTGGAACGGCAACCTCGCCAGAAACAGCGACGTAGTAAGTTCCTTCGGGAAGTTCCACTGGTCCGATGTAGGCATCCAGAACGCCGGCGGAACCGCCGTCCAGGTTTTCCATGTCCACTCCGTTGAGAGGACGTCCTTGATCGTCGGCGATGTTTGAATCGCGGCTGTGCAGAATGAGTTGCCCTGCAGCGTTGTAAACCGAGATCGATGAGTTGACTCGGCCCAGTGCATCGGCGTAGTCGATGTCGAACGTCGTGGTGACGAATCGGTTTTCGCTGTCAAAGACATCCGGCGAAATTTGCTGTGCGAACAAGTCGACTCGGTAAACATCAACGTCTTCGATACGAACGTCCAAGTTCGTTGAGTCGATGTTGCCGATTTCGCCGGTGATGACCAAGGATCCACGGTCAGATGTCAGCAGGTTGCCGACCGTCTGCGCATTTCCTGTGGTGAATCCGAGACGATTGTTTTCCGTTTCCAGTGTTCGCTCATCGCCACTGTTGCGGTTCGCGGGCGTCGGATCGATGTAGCGGACTGCTTCGCCCACGTCACCAACCAGTGGTGAGTGCAGCGGAGCACCCGTGACCGCGATCGCGTCGGTGGCATAACGGATGTCGGCCAACTGTACAGTTGAACCGGCCGTTTCATCTGTCTCACGCAGACGCAATGACAGTTGGTACTGGCCATCGGTCTTTTGGTTCAGTGTGCGGACACGGACGTAGTAAGTGTTGTCACGCTGCGTGTCACCTGGCAAAACCACCCGGAATCCGGCATCGAGTGCGTTGGGTGATTCAACGGAACCTGTTCCCAATTGGTAGAGCGGTCGCACATCGTCGACCGAAACACCGTTGGGAAGATTGGGGTTCGCATAGAGCTTGGTTTGGTCGGTCGTTGAGACCTCTGCGTCAGTGATTTCCGAGAAACTGTTATTGCTGCTGGCGACGACGTCTTCGTTGACATTGATCAGTTCGACGACCGTGTCGAGCCCGAACGACGTTTCATCAATGTCGATGAACAACTCGGTGCCACCGGTTGCGGTGAAGCGATAAACATCTTGGTCTTGAGGGGTCGCCAAGGTGCCGCGGACATTGAATCCGAGACGTTCGTTTTCATCGCCGGCGTATTCGTGCTGCGCGAGGTCACCGATGACCTGTGCATCATCTGGGGTGGCGTTGATGGTGATGTCAGATGCCAATGCACGTTCGTTCTCGAGCACGTAGGCGACGTTGCGATCGTTGACGTAGGCCTGCAATTGCAGTCCTTGCCAATCGCCTGCAGCTGGATCGGTGGCGTTGGCCGCGGTCTGCAGCAATGCACGACCATCGGGTGTGAAGCCAGCACCAACGGTTTCGTCGTTCAGGCTGGTCAATACAACCGGGTTGCCGGGTGTTCCAAGTACTTGCAACGTACCGCCGATGCGATCGGTGATATCGAGCGGACGTCCGCTACCAACCAACGTGCCGTTCGGGCCAAATTTGACGACGAGGCTTTGACCCACGTCGCTCTTCAATCGCAACGCACCATAGAAGTGGTTGGTCATCGAAACGACCGAACCTTCAACGATATGAACGATGTCGGTATCGTCCCAGACGCTGTCCGTGGTGATGATTTCGCTACGAACACGCAATCCGTTCAGCGTGTTGAGGTCCAACAAGTTGCCCGCAATCAATGGGCCTTGGTTGTCAAGTTCGGTCGCGATGATGCTGCTTGGACCGGTGGCACGACCGGTGTCCAAAACGTCGTCGAAGTTCAGTGCATCTGGGTTGATGCTGATCGCGGCACCTTCGTTGTCCGCAATCACATTGTTCAAGATGACAGGTTGGCTGCCACGAACAAAGATGACCGATTCGTCGTTGAATCCTCGGCCTTCACGCGTGCTGTTGCTGGAGAATCCATCCGCGTTGCGTGTGAATGTAGAGTTGGCGACACGAACATCGGCTTGAAGGATTTCCAAGGCGTTGAATTCGGTGAAGCCACCTTCCACGGGGCTGGTACCGCCGCCGAAACGAACTTCCGCGAAATCGAGGCTGGCCGTCGTGTCTTGTCGGAATACCAATCCACCCCAGTCGCCGGGGGTACCTGTGCTGGCACCGTTGTTGTTGCTGTCAAATGTTCCGCCGGCACCGTACGTGTCGTCCGAACGCGATGTGAAGATGACTTTGTTTCCGTCGTCGCCTTCAGCATAGAAGTCTGCACCAAATGTGGCTTCGATACGAGCCAATTCAGACTTCACAACGATACCTGGATCGATCGTCAAACGCGCGTCATAGCGTGGCAGCAGTTTGGTTCCACCATCCGCATCGTTGCCCAACGTTTCGCCGAGCAACGAGGTTGGCGCGAACGTTGTAAGTCCACGGTCGAAAAAGCTGGTTTCGTCCTGCATCAAACGAGCAACTAGGACATACTCACCCGTGCTGGGTGTGGAACGATAGAGGTTTCGTCCGATGAAGCCTTCGGCGGTGGGCGGCAGGTTGTCGAGGAAGATTCCGTCATTGCGGGCGACGACTTGCATTGAACTGGCGGCGCTGGCACGTGACTCACCGCCGTATGGATCGACGAACGTCATGCGATAGTCGTAAGCCTGGTTCTCTTCCAGTTCGCTGGTTCCGACCAAGTTGGGAACAATGTTGGTCGTGACTCCGCCCAGGTCAGGGCTTTGCTCGCTGGTGAGAATCCCGCCGCGGGTTGTTCCATCATCCAGATAGAACGTTGCGCGACGATCCAATTGGATCACTAGTTCATAGCGGATGACACCAACTGGAGCGGACAGATCGCGACGATACAAATTTCGACCGGCAAACTCAGAAGGCGCCGAAGGCAAGTTGCTCAGTCGAACCGCACCAGTTGTCGACGTCACCGATCGTGTCGCCAAACTCGCCAACGATTCGTTTCCGTCCTCGGTGACGTAGGTCATCACATAGTCGTACACCCCATCAGCCAGCGAACCACCGGCGGTCGAAGTTTGGACTGTGACACTCAAAACATCGGGTCGTTCTTCCAGCAAGACAGGTCCGCCTGGATTGCCTTCGATGGTCAACACTTCGCTGATCGCGTGGACGATATCGTGATCATCGAAGCGCCCACTGACCGTCATCGGTTGCAGTTGGCCGGCAGCGGGAGTGTCGACGCGAACGAACAAGGCGTTGATCGTGTTGTTGATCAGCGTGTTGCCGGCGATCTCAGGACCGACGCGTCCGTAGTCGCTGGTGAACGAAGCGACCGATTGATAGCGGGGCGAATGAAAGTTGGTTTCGCGGAAGCTGTCGGGGTCAGCGCTGATGGCGGCATCAGCACTGTTCATGATCGTGTTGTAGATCAACGTTGGTCGACTCTCGTGCATTTGCAGAGGGGTCACGACCGGCGCGTTGGTGTCGATCTTGCCGCCACCGTATTGCATGTTGGCGTGCGAGACGTAGTCCAGGAAGATCCCTTCGGTTTCCCAAACAGGACGGCCTTCAGCGAAGTCGAAGTCGTTGCGGAACTCAACACCCGCCCAGTGTCCGATCGATGGAACGGTGGGCAATGGGTTGTTGTCGATTCCGATGGTCGGATCATCGAAACTGGTGAAGAAGACCTGACCACCATCGGTTGCTACGCCGTTGGAGTCAACAAGAACCGGAGTTCCCAAGACTTGAAGGGCGGCCAACGATCGATCTTCATCGACCGATTCACTACCGACGCTGATTTTCGCGGTGCGCAGTTTCAGAATGGCACCCGCGTCGACCATGACGGTGACACCCTTGGGGACTTCGAAGACGTCGCCGTCTGCCAAAGCCCGGTCTCCCGTACCGCCCCGCCCGATTTCGTAGGCGGGGTTGTCGGCGACCGTGGAAATCAAATTGTCGGCACCCGCACTTGGGAGCAAACGGACGATGTCGCCCGGTTCCGCCAACTCAAATGCACGGCTGATCGTCCGCACTGGAGTCGCAAAGCTACCGTCGTTGGTGTCGTCTCCATCAGCGTCTTTCAGAACGTACAACACTCGAGGTTCGTCGGCCGCAGAAACTTCGCGAGCGGTGCGGAACCAGAAGTTGAATTCACCGCCTTCAACGCCATCGGCGTCGCCGTCCAGACGCGAGCCGGCCGTGTCGGTGATGGTGTTGTTGCTGTCAGGTTTGAAAGTGACACGCAGTTGGTAAGTGCCTTCGGTACGACCACCAAGTGCGCTGCCTTCGACTTCACCGTTGTACGAGTCGTTGCCGGTGCTGCTAACGCCGAGAACGTAGTTGCCAGCGGTGACGTCGACGGACACCAACGAATCGTTGCTGTAGAAGTCGTCGTTGGAAGCGACCAGCTCATACGAAACCGGGTTGGATCCCGATGCGGGAACGACGCGGTAAAGCTGAACGAGAGTGTCCAGCAAGCTGCTGTCTTCGAGTCGTTGCGCAAACGTTTCGGCGGTGATGCGACCGGTTTCTGCGACATTGAAGGAGTAGAAGTCGACGTCGTCGCTTTCGGGACGATGCAACGCCTGGCCGAGCGTGATGTCGCTTTGGCTCAGGAATTCAGGTTCGGTCGGCAGGTTGGGAAATGAGTTGCCGGCGAATTCGCTGAAGAATTCCGAGTTGGGTTCATCGGGGCTCGATCCACCCGCGGCGACGCCATCGGGTTGCTCGAACAAATCGCCGATTCCGATGACATTGCCGACGCCACGCAGAGCTTCGACAAACCAGCTTGGACGGTTGTCGGGTGACAAACCATAGCCATCAAACCATGGTTCGCCGGCATCCATGACCAAGACGCCACGCGATGGGTCTTTTTCGTTGACGCGGTAGAGGCTGTAAGGCGTGCCTTCACCCGCACCGGTGTCAGCGGTCAAAACGACCGCTTGCAAGTCACCCGTGACGAACTGCAAACCGCTGTCTTCTGTTTCGACAAACTGGACGCCCATTCGCTTGGAATAGAGATCGAGTACCTCACGAACGCGTTGCTTCTGCGCTTCGGTGATCGCGTTGGAGAGTTTTTGCCCCTGGGTACCTGTGCCGTAGAGTTCAGCAAAGTTGTAGGGGTAGATGTTGATACCGGTGGTGGTATCGATTTGCTGAGTCAATTGTGACTCGCGGCGGTATTCTCGCAGACCAGCAGCATCAAATGCGCCCGGCCAGTTTGGAATCACATCGGTGGTTGAGCGGATCAGTCCACCATCCACCAAGACACTTTGCGAGCCGCCACCGAAATTGGTTCCCAGTGCTTGCGCATTGGTAAACGTGTCGGGTAGTTCGACCGCGGCGACATTGGAAGGAGCCATCGGAAGGTCATCGCCACGTCCGATTCGCAAACGGAACGTACCACTGCCACTGTTGGATTGCGGCCCCAACAACGTTGTGGTTCCATCCGTGACGTCCGGCAATTCTGACAGATCAGAATCGAATGTCAGCGTTGCCCGATTGAGCGCAGGATCATATTCGACCAACGTCGGAGCGTAGACCGGATCGTCTGTGTTCTCGACCGTGTCGTTCGTGAAGATCAGTTTGTAGAAGTCGGGATTGACGACTGGCAACAAAACTGAATCGGTTGATCGAACCACACCCGCATTGAGGTTGGACAACGGATCGTCATTGAAATACACGTGCACTTGGTCGCGAGCTTGAACTCGTGAGGTGCCATTGAGCGTGATCGGTTGTGGAACAACTGCGACCACCTTCGGCCCAACTTCGATTTCGAAATCGATGTTCACCGCGGGACGCTGAGGATCGTCCGGTTGAGCCGGCGTGACAGCTTGTCCCGACGCATCACGCAGTGCGACCACTCCCGAGGTCGTGTCGTCGTAACCAGAGATCACGATTCGGTAGCGGTCATCGGCCAATGTTTCGGCGAATCGAGCCACCACGACTCGGCCACCACTTTGATCGCCTTCAAAGCCCAAGAACCCAGGTTGGATCGGGTTGTTGAAGTCTTCACTGTCGAACGTTCCATCCCCGCCCGCAGCAACAAATCGGATTCCGTCCAGCGTGCTGCCATCGACTTGCGATCCGCCGTCAAAGCGGAACGTTAATTCGGAGGGAGCCACCGACAGAACGTTGTTGTCGTTCAGATCGAACTGCGAACCCGTGTTCGCGGCCACGCTGACCAAACGAGGCCCGCTGACAATTTCCGCCGCGAGCAATTCGCGTCGCTCGAGTGTTTGGTGGTGCAAACGGCGAGGTTGCGTCGAAGAACTGCCGCGCCGGCGAAGATTTCGTCGTTGGGTCATGGTTGACCGAAGCCTTGCAGAATATGAATCAAAAACGGGAGGGAATAAGGGGGGGTGCCAATGAAGGGGCCCGTTTTCGGGCCCCTCAGGTCAGCAAATTCTAGTTGCGATCAGTTTCATCTGAGAAAAGATCAACCAAGGCGGAGTCAATCGCGCCATCCAATCCGGTGCCTAAATCGGACAATGACGATTCTAAGTCGTCCGCCAGTGCGTTGGCCAACAATTCGTTGCGTTGCGATTGAGTCGACTGGATGTCGAAGCCAACCGAGAGCAAATTGTCCAACGACGCTTCCGCAGAGACAGTCGATTCACCGGCCGGGGTTCGGGAACTGGTGATGGCCGAGGATATTGGTACCGCGTTGGCCGCCGTCGCGGTTGTGGCCGCTGGAGACGCAACAGCTTGGGTGGAGCCAAATCGTCCGGCAGATGCGGAATCCATCGATCCCGAAACAATCGTTGTGTTGTCACCGAGCAATGGTTCACCGCCTGCACCGCTGACCGAACGAGTGTTCAGCTCGTTGATCACCTGCAACGCATCCAAGGCGGAAACGCGACCATCACCATTGACGTCGTAGTAATCCGGTGGTGAAGTCGGAATGCGATCGATCGTCAATTCAGCATTCGGATCATTTGGATCACGAAGGTCGTCGCGGTTGAGCAAGTTGATGATTCTGAGCGCGTCGATCGCCGTGACAAATCCATCCGCGGTCACATCGAATCGGTCCGATGGGTTCTGGTAGGCCGATTGCCCAAAGGTAATCGTCACCGTCACCGGTGGACTCAGTCGACCCGTATTGTCTTGCACGCGATAGGTGAAGCTGTCGCCAGTTGGCAACGGATTCAGCGAGCTGGACTCAGGGTTGAACGTGTAGATGAACGTTCCGTCGTTGTTTCCGCTGAGCGAAATCGTTCCGTATGTCGGTTGCGTGACCGAGCCCGATGCGATCTGCAATGTCGAGTTCAGATCCGGGTCGAAGTCGTTTCGCAATAGTCCCAAGGCAGGGTCGTTGATTTCAAGACGGCCACCCAGCGATACCGCGTAGGCATCTTCCACACCGGTTGGTGCGTCTTCGGCAGCCAAGACTTGCAATTCAAACTGATGAGTTGCCTGGAATTGTGCGTCACGTGCTGAAAGTCCGATCGTCACCTGGCCAGATTGGTTTGGCTTCGGTGTGATACGCATCGAGTCGCCGAAGAACTCAATCGACTGAACCAAAGGATGAGCAGCGATTTGGGCCGCGGTCGGATTCACGATCGATCCGAGACGTGTGACCGTGTAGGTCAGCGTGTCACCATCCGGATCGAAGAAGACTTGCGTCAGGTCTTCGACTGCGACGTTGTCTTCGATGATCTGCAACGGATTCAAGCTGCCTTGAACCACAGGAGCGTCTGGCGATCCAGTGACCGTGACCAAAATCGTTTGACTGGTCGTCAATCCGGAAGGATCGCGAGCGGTGAGCAACACTGGGATGCTGTCGCCGTTTTGGAACGGAACAAAATCAATGTTCAGTTCGTTGCCCAAGATCGTTGGGTTGATCACGGATGTTCCACCCGTCGCCGATACCTCATAGGTCATCGTGTCGCCATCTGGATCACGGAACCAAGCGTTCAGGTCAAAGTTGACACCTTCGCCCGCCTGCTTGCGTTCATCGAATCGCAGAGTCGTTTCACCTTGAACGCCATTGATACCGATGAATTCAGGTTGATTGTTGACGCTGCCAACGTTGATTGTCACCGTCGCAGTCGAGACACCACCTTCGGAGTCCTGAACTTGATAGGTGAATCGATCCGTGCCGCTGAACTGCGAACGTGGCGTGTAAATCAATTGGTTGCCGTCCAATCGAACCGTGCCACCGGCCTCGGTGAAGCGGTTGTTGATCACTTGACCGTTGACAACACGTTGGAACTGACCGGGCACGAGGAAGATCTGCTGGCCGTCGTTCTGCTCGTCAATTGGACCAGCGGTGTCATTGTTCAAGATGCCGTCGGCACCATCAACATTGATGGTCAGCGGAGTGTCTTCGTTGGTGCTGTATGTGTCGTCCACCAAACGAGGATTGTCGTTGATCGGAGTGATCACGATGTTAACGCGACCAACCGTGGCGGCGGTTGCGCTGACAATCGCGTTTTGGCCCGGTGCCTCACGATCCGCGACTCGGTAGATGAACGAGTCAGGTGTGGCTCCGCTGTAGTCTTGCGGAGGCGTGTACTGAATCGTTCGGCCGTTGTTGGTGATGGCCAACGTTCCGCCCTGCGTCGTTTGGAACGCGGATGAACCGGTGCCAGCGAACTGGAAGAACAACTCTTGTTCGTTCGGTTCCGAACCAGGGCCTGCGACAAAGTACGGATCGATCAGATCAGCAGCGGAGAAGACCACTGGACCAAGCGAAGTTTGATCTTCCTGGCTGACAACGTTGTCTTCCAGGATTGTTTCCGTCGTGAAGACATCGCTTGGTTGAACACCAGGTTGCAAGGTCGGTGCATCGTTGACCGGAGTGACCGTGATGGTCGCCGTGATCGCTCGCGAGCTGACAAGTTGTCCATCAGGGTTGCCGGGCGCGACATCCGTTGCACGCACAACAAAGGTCGCTTGTCCAGAGAAGTCCGCATCGGCATCGAAGGTGAATGTTCCGTCGACGGCGATGTTCACCACGCCCGCAACACGCGTTGCATCGTTGACGTCGTAGATCGTCTTTGACCCAATGTCGTCGGCGAAGATTGCGACGTCTTGCCCATCAGGCTCGACCACTGCACTGAGCAGACCATTGTCGTTGGCGATGGAAGGCGTCAATGTTCCCGACGCATCGATCGCTTGCAACGTCGCACCTTCGGCAACGGTGTAGTTGCGGTTCGCTGCGGCGTCATCCACGGTTGGTGGCAAACCTGGCAACAACGTCACCAAGTAGTCTTCGACTTCACCGGACAGAGCCAAACCACTCGGCGACAATCCGCCTTCGGTTGAAACTCGGAATCGAGCGTAAGTCGCACTCACACCGGCCGTTGGGGCTGGAGCCGTGTCGGGGAACTGAATCACGAACTGACGAGTGATTTGCCCAGGAGTCTCTGGGTTGCTTTCGAACTGAACGTCTTGCAAGACATACTCGCCAGCGTCATCCCAGTCGCCATCGGCGTTGAAGTCGATCCACGCCTGCAGCACGCTGCCTGGCGAAGCGGTGACTTCAATTGGTGTGATCACGCCTGGGTTGATGATTCCGCCAGGGTTGGTCGCACTGGAGAAGTTCACACCGTCTTCGTCGTTGCCGGTGAAGTTCACAACGAACACCCCGTTCTCTTGCAAGATCGAGCGTTCTGCAGGACGAAGAGGGCTTTGATCAATGGCTCGGACGATTGCTGCCGCGATGTCTTCTTCATTGATCAACGCGTTGTCGACATTACCATTCTCATCGAGGGCATCGATCGAGATTGCGAAGTTGTCTTCCTCGAAGCGTCCGTCAACGTCGAATTCCAACGTTGCTTCGACACCGCCGACCGTCAACGTGATCGTTTCGCCATCGAACAGGTTCAGCGAAGAGAAGTCCGATGGGTTCACTGCGATGCGAACGTCGCCATTAACGATGGTGTTGGAGAACAGCGTCGCAGGCAATGGGCCGCCCGCTGGTGTCAGCGGAGACACATCGATGGTCAAGTCGTCACCGTCGGCAGTGCGGACAGCCAAAGCGTCCACTTCCGCGTCAACGCGGCTTCCCAAGACAGGATTGTTTGCACCACCAATTACGTGGCGAGCACCATCTTGAGCCAAAGTCGTTGGGTAACGACCTGGAATACCGGCGACCGGATCGGGTGCGTCGCCAAAGTCCAGTCCGATGCCGGGCATCAAGATAGTGAACTGGGTCGAGCGATCTTCTCGGTTCGGTGCCAATGGGTTGCCAGCCAGATCCTTGATGGCGGGCAAGTAGTAGTTGCTGACCGGACCATCGATGATTGAAGCGTTCTCGACAAACAAGGTCGAACCACCGCGGTTTTCGGCTTGCAACGTGGTCGTCTCGGGTTGCCCCGGTTGATTGACTCCTTGCAAGGCTCGAAGAATGCTTCGTTTGACGTCTTCGGAGTTGTTGTCCGGCGAGATCGGGATCGCGATCGCTCCACCAGGAACACCAACCACATTGAGTGTGGTCGAGCCCGAGATGTCGACCTGCGTGCCCGGCAAATCGTTCAGGCGAACGGTTCCAGCTTCCACGTCGGCCACTGGCATCAACTCTTGACCCGTTGCGGGATCCACAGCGAATCGCAAACCACCGCGATTGTTGCTGATCGTTGCTGCCAAGCTTTGAGCGATCTCACCGATCGAGCTGCTGGAGTTGAACGTCACAGGGATGTTGCCCGCACGAACTCCGCCACCACCATCGCTGAGTTCAAACTCGAACGAGATGTCAACGTCGCCCTGACGCAATCGCAACACTTCTCCATCGGCCACGATACCGCGGTCGACCGAGATGCCTGGAGTGCCCGGAACGAGCAGACCCGGCAAACCGTTGTTGTCAACGCGATCGCGATCGATACGTCCCAGCGAAATTTGATTGTTCGCGTTGACCGTGGCGGTCATGTCAGCAGGCGAGGCATTGATGGCCGCGGCCACGTTCGCTGCCAACGTCGCACCGTTTTGGTTCGAGTCGTAAGGCACGAAGATCGCACCCGGCACAGCGGTGACGTTGTTCAGACCCGTCGGCAAGACGAATTGCAGCACAACGTCGTTGCCCGCGTCGTCTCGCAGGATCAACGCACTGCCGTTGGTGATGCTGAATCCGCCTAGGGTTGGCATCGTCAGCAACAATGGTCCGAAGACCTGAACCGTGCTGCTTTCCGTCACACCGGGTTCGCCACGAACCTCGAGTGAACTTCCGGCGGTGACCGTGATGATGGCCGGTTGAGGAATGATGTCTTGTCCGTTGACGTTGACCGTCTCGTTGGACTCAACCTGTACCTGACCGGGAGCGACCACTCGCGAACCCGGGGCCAATCCGTTGATCAAATCGGCAGAGTTGTTCAGTGCATTTCGGACCGCATCAGCCAAATCGCTGGCAGTGTCGGTCAAGCGGAATGGCATGCGGAAGTGGCCAGGCTCAACACCGTCAAAGGTGTCCTGTCCGTTCTCATCCTGCGTGACCAAGTCGAATTCCAACGTGCGTCGAACTTCAAACTCGGAAGTTTCGCTCAACGACAACCCGCCATAATCGGCTTGGAACGTCGCCGTCACGCCGGTTGGCAAGTTCAGGAATACAAACTGATCTTGAGCGACTGGATCGCCATTCAGTCCGGCGTTGCGGAGCAGGCCGGCGAGTCGGCGAGCAAACTCATCTCGCGAAACGAGAACCAAGGTTTCGTTTCCGACGTCGTCGGTGACCGTTTCGGTGATGTCCAGAGCGAAGCTGCCTGGCGTCGGGATCAAATCGTTTTCGGAGGCGTCGATTTGAACTCGAACTCGATCGCCAGCACTCGTTTGTAGAACGAAGACACTGTTGTCCAGAGTTGCACCGAAGTCAGAAACGGCCAAGCCGGCTGGATAGGCGGTTCCCAACTCAATCGACGTTGAAACCGTCGCGGGGCTTTCAGTCACGCGAATGATGTCGCCGTCGCTAATCGGACGGCTGAGTCCGATGGCGGTCAGTTGGCCCGCACTGATGTTGACGAAACCAGCCGAAGGCAAATTCAGGTAGACCGCATCATCGACGACAGTCGGAACCAATTCGAGTGCCGAGTTAGACAATGTGTCCGCGATTACCTGAGCCAATTCGATGGAGGTCAACTCGTTTGGAGCGACCGTGATCACGACTGGAACGAAGGACGGATCGCTGAGTGTTCCGTCTTCGGTGAATTCGAAGGTACGAGTCACATTGCCATTGCTGACGATGAATGTGTCACCGACCTGAACGCCACCAAAGGCGGTTCCGGCACGAGGTGCTTGCAATGCCAGCGTACGGGCATCCTGTTCCATTCCACCCGCCGAGGTGTCAACGGTGTATCCCGCGGGAGCACCGAGGATGACTCGATCGCCATCAACCACGACTTCGACTTCGAAGTTTGGATTGGCTGCGAGTGCCGTGTTGATCGCCGTTTCGATGTCGCGAGCGATTCGCTCACGGACTTCTTGACGACCTTCCGGTGTATCGACTTGGGAATCGGGAAGGATGATCGGAGTCGCATCGCCCAAAACGGTTCCATCGCGATCGAATTCGAACACCAAGGTGTCGTTTTCGCCATCGCCGATACGGAACGAGTCGCCATCGCTGAGGCCGCCGGCATCAATGCCGACTTCCGGAACGACCAGCGTCAACGTTTCAGGCAAGAACAGTTGATAGCCAGACTCAAATTCGAAGACGACCGTGCCTCCGTCTGAGTCAGTGATGCTGACTTGTTGTCCGTCACGCACTTCGCTTGGATCAGGAGCAACGATGACGCTGCGGTCACGGTTGTTCAATGAGATGCTGTAAGCATTCCCTTCTCGCCAAACACCGGCCAGCGGTGTCAGCGTGATCAGGTTGCTTGTTTTGTCGTAATCGAAGGTGTAGTCGATACCTTCAGTCAACAACTTCTCATTTTCAAAGACGGCGACATTGGCGCCCACGGGACGCAAGCCGTTGATCGCAGCCACCACGACGGTGTCATCGTCAATTCCGATCCCGGAGAATGGATTGGACGAGTCACCTGTGTCACGCAGTTGGATGGTGAATTTCTGTTGGTTACCGCCGGTCAATCGCAGGAAGCTGTCGGAGCGATCGCCGTCGCGACCTTCGGCATCGTTGTCGAGCGGATCCTGCAATGTAGCGACTGGGCCGTTGAAGTCGGCCAGTTCGTTTGCACCACGGTCGATGAACAAGCTTCCGCCGACCCCAGATGGAGGAGCGGCCAGATCGTTATCCGCACGCAGCACGCCGTTTCCATCGCGGTTTGGTGCGAGGATGTTGCTGGTGCCCAGACCGACGCTTTCTTTCACACCACCAAACGCGTCACGTTCGACCACCGAGCTGGCACCACTGTCAATCGCCAGTGAGAACAACGCTGGGATGAAATTGTCGCCATCGGCGTTGACGAACAGCACATCGTTGTTGCCCAACGTGATGTTGAAGTCATCGGTGCCGCCGTTGACGCTGCTAGGACCGGTGCGAGCATCGGTCGTCAGGCCAACACCGCCATTGTTGACGCTGTTGATGTTCTGACGGAACACCGTCGTTTGTGGTTGATCGTGTTGGAACAAGTTGTTCGTGACAACCACTTCGGATGGCTTGATGTGTTCATCTGGGTCGGTTGGGTGACTGAAACCTCGGAATTGGGTTTCTTCGACCACGATGCTTTGATTCAAGTTCGCCAACACATTGTTGATCAAGGTCGCACTGCTACCTCCGGTCAACATCACGCCAGTTTCAGGTAGCAGTTGGTCCATCTCAACGCCTGGTTGAGGATCCATTCGCAATGGAGTTGTGCCACCTTCTGGCGGAATAATCTCGACCTTTGCCGCGTTCTTGATCAGCAGGTAAAGTTCAGTCGTCCCTAGGCCTGACGTCGTGGTGCCGGCAAATCCGAGACTGTCAACTTCGCTCGTTCGATCGTGGCCGAACCCATACTGGAAGTCACTGCCGGTCCCGAACGGGAACGGAATTGGGAAGTCGAAACGGTCCAGTCCGGCTGCGCTTCCGGCAAGTCCGCCGAGGGCGAGTGCTTCGACCCGGGTGATCGGGCCTGCGACGGCACCAATGTCATCGTCATCAGGACCGTTGTCGAACTCGTTGTTGGGCAATGGTGGGCTGGTCAATGTCGGGTTGTCAACAACTCCGGCTCCATTGATTGCGTTTTGCAGAGCGGACATGATTTCCGGTGTGCGGAAACCATCACCTGATTGCAACGGAACGTTGACAACCGTTTCACCGTTGTCGTTTGTGCGGATGCCACCGACACCGTCGGTGAACAAGAACCGCATCGAGTTGGTGCTGTTCGGAGCAACGAATCCGTCCTGACGATCAGGAATCTGTGTGATCACGATCGAGGTGCCGATCAAATCATCGCCGGTCGATCCCAAGTTGCCTGTGTTTCGGGCCAGGTTTTGGTCGTCGATGCTCAGCACGAAATCGCGAGCCGCATAAGCTTCGATTGCGATGGTGTAGTCACCGGTCGTGTCAGAGCTTTTAGCCCGGCCAGACAATGCGTTCGGGTCGTATTCGCCGTTCGATTGCAATGAAACGGCAACATAGTAGGTGCCTTTGGCCGTCGCGGTGAAGTCCAGGAATGGGTCGACCGCACGAAGGTTTGGCTGGGTATCGTCGGCAGTGTCGACCGGATCGATACCTGTGTCGACAAAGGTGTCTTCCTGCGTTGGATCACTTGCCGTTTCGAGATAAGACGGAGCTGCGGCGGCATCATTGGATGCCACTTCAACGCCGTTTGAGTCGAACAATCGCAGGACCAAATCGGGGCCTTCAGGAATGTCCAAGGCGGCTGCCAGCGTGTCGATGTCGACCGTCAAGCGATCGCCCGCACGAAGTTCGACTTCATAGAAGTCAACGTCTTGCTGAGCGGTCAACAAGGAGTTGCCGTTGCCAATCGTTCCGTTGGTGATGTAGGCACCGTTGTGGGCTTGACCAACCTTCGTGTCACGAGCACCGCTGATGGTGTCGTCTCCATCGACACCGTCGATGATCGCGGCCTGTGAGAACTGCGACTCAGTTCCATCCTGACCGTAAATCGTGTTGTTGACGATTCGCGAGAAAGGTTGTGGAGCTTCCGCGACGGCCGCTGGGCTGGCAACGAATGGGTTTCCACCGCCTTTGGCGAACGAAGTGTCGAAATAGATGCCGGTTACACCTTCCAAGAACACCGTTGCGGTTGGGAACGAGATGTCGCTGAGGTAGCGATTCTCTTCCAATTCATCGCCGAACTGGATGGATGGCCCAATTGTTGGATGAACCAATTGAACCATGTCATTGGTCATCAAGATGCTGCCCTGGATGGCTTGGTAGATTGCCATCATCGCTTCGTTACGGGTGTAAGCGTAGTCACGGCGTGCCGCCTGAGGAATCGTTGGCGGGTTGTAGAGTTGACCCGTGTGGCGAATGTAGATTGGCACGTGGCCATCGACGTATCCGTCACCACCAATCACACCGCTACCGCCGCCTGTCACGACGCCACCGCCGATGTCTTCGAATTCGAAGGTGACTCGCGTGCCTGCGGCGTCGATGGTCATCGTCAAACCATCTGCGATGAAGTCGCCGAAGCCTATGTCACCGAGGAAGTCACCGCTGAAGAACGAATCGATTTGCCATGGGCGCGTTTCGCCATCCACCTTGATTGCGGAGTAGCCAGCACTGTCGATCGTGTTGTTTACGATCGTGACCGAAGGAGCCAAACCACCGATGACGGAGTTGTTCAACGTCGGCAGATTGCGAACACCACCTGGTGTCGTGTTGCCAATCGGCGGTTGTTGCAGATAAGGATTTTCTTCTCCTGCGAAGAAATCGTCATTGTTGAATCCGAAGAAGTTCCCCAGATCCAAAGCAAATTGCGAGCGAGTCTTGATGTCTTGAGGGTCGACACCACGATCGCCAGGCTCGCTCCAAATACCGATGGCATGCACATCGCTAATTTTGTTCGAGTCGATGAAGACTTGGTCTTGTCGACGCTGAACGTTTTGATCGCCAATGAACTCGGTGTAAATCGCTGGCAAGCGGAATGGCGTTCCTGTCGGTACGATTGGATCGGCCGCGTCTGGTACATCGGCAACACTGTCGACCTTGTAGAAGTCACCAACCACAGCCGCGGACAAATTGATCCGGATGTCGTTGTTTCCACCGGTAGTGTCACCTGATGAATCCGTTGCTTGGATCGGAATCAGTGCCTGAACGGCTGGAAGGTTGAACGCCGTTCGGATCCGTTCAGCCACTTCGATTTGGGTGGTCACGCCAACAAGATTGATTGGAATGTTACCAGCCAGAACCGAACCGGAACTGTTGAATTCAAACGTCACGCTGCGGACGTTGTCCGACATGGTGAAGGTGTCCCCGTCGCTCAATTGCGACGGGTGAGGTGCAACGATCGTCATCGTCCGGGCCATTCGCTCGTTTGTGTCGAACGTGGCTGTCGGAGTCTGAGTTGTTGCCGAAGTCGTTGTTGTGTATTCCTGACCAGGACGGATTTCGAGTTGGTATTCGCCAAGGACAGACTGTGATTGTCCGGTGAATCCAATGCGGCCTGATGCAGCACCCACAACCAACTCGCCACGCTCCGCGAAGCCAACGATGAAGTTATCGAGGTACAGACCTTCTCCGCCGAAGACTGGGCCGGTTCCGGCAGCCAGGTCGGTGTCGTATTCGAAGCGGATGATAACGTTGGAGTCACCCGCGAATTGTCCGAGGTCCAATCGAGCCTGATACCAGTTTTCCAAAGCGTCTTGTTGCAAAAGCGACCCATTGGTGCCAGCGATGCCCGCAGCATTACCAGCCAAAACGGTCTCGCCCTGTTGGTCACTTCGAGCGATGACGCGAACTTCGTCATCCCCGATGTCGCTCAGCAGATAGTCGAAGTACAGGTAAGGTTGGTCGGCGTCGCTGTAACCCGACAAGTCAAACGCCACACTGTCCAGATCGCCCCGGATCTCAGAGCGATCGAAGTACAACGATTGATTGTTCGGATCGCCACCACTGGTGACATGGTCTTCAACCGAAACGTTGAGTTCATAGGTGCCCTGCTGTGGGCGATCGGCAACGTCCAGCGAGAACACTTGGTTCGCTGGGTCGTAGGCGGTCGCTTCTGGTGAGACCGCCACGTAGTAAACGCCCGCTTGCAAGAACGTTTCGATGTAAGGGTCTTCGCTGAACAGACTCAATGGATCGCTTGTGCTTCCCAAGGCACCATAGCTGGTTGGCGCAAATGAATTCGTCGCAATCACGGTGCCGAAGGCATCCAGCAACTGCAGTTTCAAATCGACGCTGTCGCTTTCGAAATCTTCGATGTCCGGATCGATATCGATGCCACCGAAGCCTGGGTTGGCGTCATAGGCAAATGGAATGAAGCCATTGTCGATGTCCAAGATGACACGCGAGCCATCGACCGGGACAACGAACTGAAACACATCAACCACTTCGTTGATCGTGGTTCCGAGCACCTTGGTGTGCGGGATCTGCTGCGAGGTGTTTGTTCCGAAGAAGTTCCCGACGTTGGGGTCGTCGTTCAGGCTCCAGCCTAGGTTGGCTTCCAGGTTGTCAGCAGTCAGCAGCGAGTTGTTGGATTCTGACTCGAACTGAAGACTGTCGGGGAACAAATCCACGTTTCGCGAACCATTGAAGGTTTGCTTGGAGTTGTGTCCAACGTCACGTGCGCGGTTGAGCGTCGTTGCCCAACCGAATGGCAACACACTCGTGTCGATGAAGAATGGTTCGACTGGTGCATCCGCTGTCGTTTGAATGCTGTTGGCGATTTGGTCGTCAACGATTCGCAAGATGGAATCAATTGGTTCCAAACGGACCAATGGATCGGACAAAACATCCGGTGTCGTTCCTTCGCCCGTGACGGCCACGTAATACGTTCCGTCTCCACCTGGCATCGCGAGAGGACCGATGTAAGCGTCCCCGTTGTCAATGCTTCCTCGCTGCAACAAATCAATTGGCGAGTCACCCTGGATGGATTGGTCTTCCAGGATGTTGCTGTCGTTGCCAATCGCAACCAATCGTGGTTGAGCATCGCCAGTTTCGCCATCGGGATCATAGAAGATCGACAGCATGGTGTCGGGACGATTGAAGCCATCGGCATAGTCGATGTCGAAAATCAACGTGTCACGACTGACCGCACCTTGTGATCCAAGCACATCGATTTGGTAGTGGTCAATGTCTGCGACGGTGTCCAATGAGCCGCCGACGCTGAGCACGCCGTTGCGACTTTCCAAGGTGTTGCCGAGGTACTGTGCCCGTTGGCCAGGCGTATCTAGATCGGATACCGCGATGTCGTTGCTGGACGTGTTGCCAAACTGCTCGTTCTCTTGTGCTTCACCCAAAAGTGGCGAATTCGCCATGGCACCGCGGACGTGAATACCGTTGTTCGCATATCGAATGTCTGCGAAGCGAACCATGCTGCCGCTGAACTCTTGCTCTTCACGCAAGCGAACTTGGAAGCGATAGCCACCACGGGTCAGGCCGCCTTCGGCGTCGTCTGGATTGACTGCCGCACTGCGAACTCGGATGAAGTAATTCGACGAGTTGCCAATAGGTCCTGGCAGCGTGATTCGTAGACCGGCATCACGTGGATTGACCGTGTCGTAGTCCATGAATCCATCGAAGTTCGAATTCGCTTGAAGCGATCCGGCCAAGCCTTCAGCACTTGGGTCGAGGATGGCCACTTCTGCGTCGCCATTGACTTCGTCGAAGGAGTTGTCGCTGCGAGCGATAACGTTTCCGTCGGGATCAAGGATTTCCAACACGGTGTCCAGCGTGAACGATGTGTGGTCGAGGTCGACCCAAATCTGAGTTCCTGCTTCGCCCGTGAATGCATAGGTGTCGACATCGTTGCTTTGCGAAAGGAAACCTTCCACTTCGAAGCCCAAGCGATTCTGTTCGTCACTGAACAACTCGTTCGGAGCAAGGGTTCCCAAAGCTTGAGCGGTGACAACCGAGCCATTCAGGCCTGGGCTGATTTCCGACTTCAGTTCGCGTTCCAGGATGAATTCGATGTTTGTGTAATTCGAATTCTCGTCGAAAAGAATGCTTCGCCAATCATTGGTGTCGGGACGGCTCGCGAAGGAATCACCATTGGTGTCCAAGAACGCCGTGCCATCTGGCATAAGACCCGCACCGACGGTATCGTCCGCAAGGCTGGTCAAGACCACTGGTGATCCAGGCATACCGATGATTTGGACCGTACCGCCAATGCGATCGTCGATGTCGCCGATCGTTCCCGTCGCGGTCAATCCGGTTCCGCTTGTTGGGCTGAATGCAGTGCCGCTTCCGGAAAGCTTGACGACCAAGCTTTCTTCCGCACGACTGAACAGGCGCAGTCCGCCAGTGGAGTGAAGGTTTCCGACTTCGATGCTGTCGAAGATCATGTGAACGATATCGGTATCGTCCCAGATGCTTTCGGTTGTCAGTTGGCCACCGCGAATTTCCAAGCCGCTTAGCTGGCGTTCACCCGCCGCTGCATTGGCAACCACTTCGTAGCGGTTTTCGCGAATCAATGGGCCGTAGTTGTCGTCCAGTTCGGAGAAGTTATCGACTGTACCGGTTTGGCGACCAAGATCGATGATGCGTTCGGCTGTCATCGAGTTGCTGTCGATGTCGATGATACTTCCGCGGTTATCGACGAAATCGTTGCCAACAATGATCGGCTGGCTGCCACGAACGTGAATCGTCGAAGGCGTAACGCCTGGGCGGCCGAATCGACCGACATCGCCCGCACCATCTTGCCCATCGTCGTTGAATTCGAACCGCGAGTTCACGACACGCGCCGAAGCCTGTTGCAGCTGCAATGGAACGAAGCCGCGGCTTTCACCACCGGGAATCAAGCTCACGCCACCGGCATAAGCGATCGTCGCTGAATCAAGACTGATATGCGAGTTTGGACCCGCGTAGATACCTGACCAATCGCCGCGATCGGGATCGAACACCGTGCCAGTCGCCGCGTCGTTGCTGGTATCAAACGTTCCACCAGCACCAAAGCGATCGTCCAGCAAGCTGGTGAAGATGACCGGGCGTTGTGCCGTACCTTCGGCCAACAACTGAGTGCCGTGGCCAAGCTCGATGCGTGCTCCGTTCAGCTTGACAATCAGACCGGGATCGATGGTAAGCGAAGCGTCCAAACGACCGCGAACGCCATCCAGATCTGGATCGAGCAGTGTGCTGTTGGCAGCAGTTTGTTCGCCAGTGTCAACGAAGGTTTGACGTGTCGCATCCAGCTGAGCGACGAAGACGTAGTCGTTCGTGCCCGGGATGCTGCGATACAAACGACGGGCGACGAAGTTGCTGACGCCGCCGATGGCGGGCAGGTTGCGAAGTTCAATCGACGATCCACTCAATGTCGACGGAACCGCAAAATCGCCACTCGGATCGCTAGCCGCTGACTCAAAGCCGAACACGTCGACGAACGTCATGCGATAGTTGTAGGTGCCTTGCTCCAAGTTGCCGCCGAGATTCACGTTGCCGGCCGAGCTGGTCAAATCGGGACGGATGCCGTCTTCGATGCTACCGCCGGGGGTACCGACGATCGACAGGTTTTCAGCCAAGTAGTGAACCACATCGATGTCGTCGAATCGACCGGCAACGGTCAACTCACGAGGTGGTTGGTTCGCGGTGGTTTGAACACGAATGAACAAACCGTTGATGCTGTTATCAATCAATTGGTTCGAATAGATGTCCGGTCCAACGCGGTCGTAATCCGCGATGAAACGTCCAGCGACTTGGAACTTAGGACCTTGGAAAGTGGTTTCTTCGAAGGTGTCCGGTGAAGCGCTGATCGCAGCATCAGCACTTCGAGTGATGTCGTTGAACGAAATCGTAGGACGTCGACCGATCATGGTGATCGGATTGACCAACTGTTGAACCGAATCGATCAGCAAGTTGCTGCCACCGCCAAAGCGAATTTCGGCATGGTTCACACGGTCGACGAAGATGCCTTCGTCTTCCAGCGAACTTCGACCTTGAACCGCATCAAAGTCACTGCGGAAGACGATTCCGCCCCAGTCGCCAGGGCCCGCTGCCGGAGCGATGCCAGCCGCAGCGACATCCACACCACGGTCCCGCATACTGGTCAGGATCACGCTGCCGTTGTCATACGCCGAGGTCGCATCGGAAACGTGCGTCAACAGAGTTGTTGTGGGATCGAAGGCCGGATCGTTGACGTCATTGTCGGTCGACAATTCAACCAATCGAGGTGTGCCCAAGACTTGCAGCAATGATCCGCTGCGGTCGACTTGCAAGCTGCTACTGCCGACGCCAATACGAGCGCTGCGGAATTTCAGTGCGGCACCCGCGTCAATGACAGCTGTCACGCCTTGCGGGACTTCCATGTTGCGGCCGTCTTCCAGCACTTGGCCACCGGTTTCGGTGATGCCGAATTGATAGCTGAAGTTGTCCGCTTCGGTTTCGATGTCGCCATCGATGCCACCGTTGCCAACGATGCGAACTTGGTCACCAAATCGAGCGACCGAAAACGCGCTGAGCACATCGTCGCTGGCGATGTTGTTGATCGGCGAATCGATGCTGCCGTCGGCCTGAGCCGCACCCATCTTATCGACGAAAATCGTACGACCATGAATGGTCATGCCGCGGAAGTTGGTGGACGTTTCGACGGAACGTTCGCCCGACAACTGGACCAATTCACCCGATCCGATTACCTCGGCCGATACGCCGGTGACACCCGTCAAAAGATTGATGGAGGTCGCCAATTCGTTCGCCAAGCCCGCTGCGGGGGAACCCGCACCGACGGTGGCGTTGTACTGAACCACGACGCTGCCTGGGACGGTCGAGCTTTGTCCGATCGGCACAAATTCATAAACTCGACGAGCACCCGTTCCACTGATGACCTCAATCGTTTGGTGAGGCGTGATCGAGTTGCCGGTCAGTTCGAATTCCAAGATTCGTTCTTCAGGACGAGTCTGGAACCAGAACTGGTACAAACCGCCAGCGGCTCCGTCACCGTCACCATCGAGTGGCGTTCCGGGAACACCAATTCGATCGCCGGCATTGTTGCCTTCGAGGTCCATGTCGCGAAGCACATTGACTTCATCGACGTTGGGGTCGAACTTGACGAGAAGTTCGTATTCACCTTGTGTTCGCCCGCCGAAACCACTTTCAGGAATCAATGGGTTGTATTCATCGTTTCCGCTTGCGGCGACACCGATGTAATAGGTTCCCGCTCCCAAGGATGCGGTGAGGAACGAGTCTTCACTGAAGTAGTCGTCGTTGCGGCTGAGCTGTTCCAACCCACCGCCAGCGAGACTGATCGGCGAGAAGTCCAGGACTTCATTCGGTCGTGAAATGTCGGTTGTGTCGCTACCTTCGACCAAGCGAGCTTGAACCAGCGATGAAGCAAACGGGTCGTTGTTGATCGCATCGATCAATGCGGACACCGGAACTTCACCCACGCTGCTGCGACGGGGGACGTCCAGCAGGATGACGTTGTCCAACAATTGGCCGTCATCACCGGTTCGACGCAGCACACGGACTGCATCATCGTTGGCGGCGCGGTCGCTTTGTACGAATTCGATTCGAGTTTGATTGCCTTCGGCACCAGCCGCGACGGCCAAGAACTCAACCGACAACGATGGACCCAAGTCGAAGTCGGAAGTTGCCGATGCGGGGACTTCTTGGAACAGCGTCAACGTCGTGTCGAGCAAGCTGGATTGAGCCAGGCGTTCCGCGAAAGTTTCGACGGTCAACGTTCCCAATCGATCAGCATCGTTGAGGTTGACCTCAAACCGGTACATGTCGATATCAACACTGTCAGGTTGATACAGGTACTGGCCGTGCAACACATCTGCGTTGCCCGGGAAGACTGGTTCCAGATCCTTCAGGTCGGCTTCGGTTTCTGGATTGATTGTGTCGTTCAAGAATGCGAACGAACCGCTGAGCAATGTCTCTGGTGGCAATTCAGGTGCGAATTCCAATCCGAGCAACAAACCGACGCCGGCGGCTGCTTTGCGAGTGAAGTCTTCGCCGTAAGCCGTGCCGAATGTGACTTGGTTGCTGAAGACGATCGCTGGATCAGCAAACGTTTCGTCAACACGAACATTCGCGTTGATCACGTTGAAGCTGACCGAGCTCGCCAAACGAGCGTTGTCGCCGACGGCGAACGTGATGCCTTCCGAAACCGTTTCGCGGAACTGCACACCAATCTTTGCGGACCATAGGTCCAGCACTTCGCGAACGCGTTGACGTTGGCGTTCGGTGATTTGGTTGCTGAACGTTGTGCCGCCGGTCGATGCGACGTTGGACTCGAAGTTGTAGGCGATCTCGGTGATGCCATCGACGGAGTCAGCACCGAACAACGGGTTGAGGTGACCTTGGAAAGCGGTGTCGACTTCGCGGTGTCCTGGATCGTCATTCCCACCGGGAAGATCCAAATCAAACGGCATCGGCGAAATGGATTCGCGGATCAGAACGCTGGACAACTCACCGGTCGAACCGAGTTCGCCAAGGTTGTAGGCGGTCGTGAGCGTGCCGCCCAAACCGACCAAATTGAAATCGCTTTTGTTGGTCAAGCTCAATGGCAACGCGAGCGAACCAAAGCTGTTGGGGTCCACTTCAACCAAGCCGGCGACGGATGGCGTGCTTGCCACTGCGACTCGCAAATCGTTGACCGTCGGTGTGGATCCACCAAAGTCGACCACGACGCGGCCATTGGCGTCCAAGCTGACTGCCAATCCACCCGCGGCGGAATTGACAAACGTCACGGCTCGTTCGGGTTGGTCTTCGCCGAGCAACAACGATCGAATCAAGAACTCGCTGCCGCTGTTGTCCAGAGCAACGCTGGTGAACGGACGAGGAATGACTTCAGCGGGTTGCAGCTGCAGTTCAGCCGAGCTGCTGATGGCATTGCCAATACGCAGTCGGAATGTGCCGCCACCAACGGGAACAGCGAATGAGTCTTTGAAGGCGGCCAAGTTGGCTTCGGCTTCGGCCACCGAAGGCGTTCCGGCGACCAAGGCGGCCTCGAGCTGTGCCAGTTGCGATGCGTCCTGAGCGGTCAGAACTGCTTGCTCGAACTTCAGATCGTTGATGTCATCCGTATCGAAGAACAAACGAGCCGTGAAAGTTTCTTGGTCGTAAACAACCTTGGCGGGTTGATAAACGACATCGTCGGTGGTGCGGACCGTGTCTTGGGTCAGCAGCAACTGATAGAAACGTGGATTTTCGGCCGATCGTGTGGTTGGATTGCCGTTGGCATCGTTTTCGACGAACAACGGATCTTCGTTGAAGTAAACAACGATTTCGTTGCGGTTCTGCGTCAGGCTGCCATCAGCATTGCGAACAACTGGTTGCGGCACGACCGATTCAATCAGTGCACCCAGGTCCAAATCGAAGTCGATTGTTTGGACACGCTCACCGGCTTCGTTTGGAACGAACAGTTCCCCGTTCAAGTTGCGAATGCCGACGATGTCTTCATCGGGATTGTCGTAACCAAACAGTTTGATTTGGTAGTCATCGTCCGGCAGGTTCTCGGCAAAGCGAACGATGATTTCGTTTTCGTTGGGATCGCCCAACGTGATCGAACCCGGTTCGATCACGATCTTTTCGTTGAAGTCGCCATCGCCACCGGCGCGACTGATCTCAACGCCGCCCAGCGTGGTTGGGTCGATCTGTTGGTTCTCGTCGAAACGGAACGTCAACACGCGAGGGGCGGTTTGGCGGACGGCACCATCGTCGATCAGGTCGCCCTCATTGGGTTGAACCCCAATGAGTTGTGGCCCAGCCAGCAACTGCCGAGCTTCGAGCGTCTCGACCAAGTGACGTCGACGCTGTTGGCGACTTTCGCCTCCGCGTTTGGACGTCTTGGACCGACGACGAGCTAGCACCGATGGCGCACGATCGCGGGAGGAGGCATTTTCCGTGGACGGAGACACTGTGTTTCGCTGACGCGAGGTCATAGACCGAACCTTCTAGGCAGACCAGAGATTGGGTCTTGGTTGGCTTCCGAAACAGCCAATTTCCAACCCAATCCGCCGAACTTGTTGTGAATCTCGGAGCTTCAACGGACCGCGGAATTGCGGCCAATCAAAGATCAGTCGTGGATGACAAGGCTGATCTCACGGCGTTGCTGGGGATCGCACCGACATCAATGTCGGGCAATTGGGGCGTGGCTCGCGCGATCAGTCCGACGAGTATAGTTGGGGTAAATAACGTCGCAAATTTTTGCGTCATCGCTACTTACCGCAGCGTTCACTCGTTGGATAAATGTGCCGGTTGCACCGGTTCTGATGACGAAATCGACCCGAGAATTTCACCCACAAGAGGGGGCGGGAACGGTGGGTCAGAGGTCTCGCAACTCACAGCCGTCACAATCGACACATTCTTGCGTCAAGTTGGACGTTGGGTCTGCAAAAAAGTTCCCTGAACGAAATCAGCGCCGGCGAGGGCGTTTTCGTGTCATAGGATTGAGGGTGCGCCGTAGCTCTTTCTCGGGCTCGGGTGCCGCCGCGGCAACCGCTGCAGCCTTCTCGGCGGGCGATTCAAAACCGTCCATTTTGTCCCGAATCAGCAATTTATTGATTCGTTGCTCAATGCTGGTCAGGATATCGCCCTCTCCAGGAACGACGAACGTGTAAGCGACACCGTCGCGGCCCATCCGGCCAGTTCGGCCCACACGGTGGACGTAATCGTCGCAATCTTGAGGGACATCAAAATTGACGATGTGTGAGATCGTACTGATGTCAATTCCGCGTCCCACGACGTCCGTCGCGACGAGGAATTTCAGATTGCCATCGCGAAGTTTTTGGAGAACTCGGTCGCGTTCGCGTTGCTGCAAATCGCCGTGAATTGCACCGCACGCGCTTCCGTATTCATGGGAAAGCTTCCGGTGCAGACGGTCCGTTCCGCGTTTTGTCCGGCAGAAGATGATCGCTTGTTCAGGGTTTTCGCGTTTCAGAAGCGATTCTAGCAATCTGACTTTGTCGTCTTGTGCGATGGTGAAATACCGCTGCTCGATCGTGTCGACCGCCATTTCGTCACGGCAGCAGTCAATCACGACTGGTTCGTGCATGTAACTTTCTGCTAACCGGCGAACGACCGGAGGAAGCGTTGCCGACAGCAGCAGTGTTTGCCGGTTCCGCGGGCACTTCCGCATGATTCGCTCAATTTGCGGCCGGAATCCGATGTCCAGCATTCGGTCGGCTTCATCCAGGACCACGCACCACACGTTGTTGGTTCGCAGCGTTCCTCGTTGCAGGTGATCGTGTACACGACCGGGGGTGCCGACGACGAGTTGAGTGCCATTTTCCAGCTGGCGTAGCTGGCGGTTCATGTTTTTGCCGCCGGATAGCACGGCGATTTCCGTCGGAACTCCGCGAGCGAGCCGTTCGGCTTCCGCGGCGACTTGGTCAGCCAATTCGCGAGTCGGGACGATCACGATCGCTTGCGGGTCGCGACAATCTTCTAGGGAATCGAGCTGTTCGAGGATCGGAATGCTGAACGCGGCTGTTTTGCCGGTTCCCGTCCGAGCCTGGCCGATCACGTCTTTGCCATTCAAAGCGTGCGGGATCAATGCGGCCTGAATGGGCGACGGGGTTGTGAATCCCGCGTCTTTGACCGCTCGACGCATGATCGGTGACAAATCCAATTCGTCAAAGGAATCCATTTCTGGCGGGGTTTCCACCGGGCCAACGGATTCTAGCAGAGCAATTGTGTCGACCGGTTCTTCGAAGCGAGCTGGTCGTGATCCGCGTCCTGTACGCGGTGGGCGTTGATTTCTCATTCTGTTCATGCCCGGAAGTCTATCCTCAACTCGTCTTTTGCAACACTGATCAGATGCGGCGGGAACGCAATTTTTGTTGGGTTACGACCCGCAGACGCATCTGCATCAACCGGAATCACTCTCCCGAGACCGCCGGGCGGAGGAGTCGAGCGATGTTTTCGTCGTCTTGGTTGTTTGCCGTCGCGACGAAAACCCCCGTGTCGATGAACTGTTCCGGTGTCTCGCCACGAAGATGAGCGGCCATCGTTTTGACCGCCTGATAGCCCATCGCAACAGGATCCTGCAGCACAATCGCGTTCACTTCGCCGGCCGACAGTGAATCTCTCAGCGAGTCACTGCTGTCGAACGTGACCAGTTTGACCTTGCCGGCCAAGTTTCTTTCGCGGAGAGCACGCAGGGCTCCTTCTGCAGTTGGTTCACAGACGGTGCAGATTCCGTCGACTTCATCCCCAAACCGGTTCAGCAACGCCTGGGCTTTGTCGATGGCGGATTCCGTGGTGGTGCCAGCGTACTGGTCACTGCTTAAAACTCGGATGTTTGGGTACTCGGCGATGGAATACAGAAAACCCTCTTCGCGTTGGTGAGTGCTTTCGCTGCCTTGTTCGTACCTCAGCAAGATCACGTCACCGCCCTTTTCTCCCAAGACGCTTGCCATCGCCTCGCCCGCCAGTTTGCCGCCTTCGAAGTTGTCGGTTGCGACGTAGGAAACAAAATCGCCAGGGTCGGTGTTCAATCCGCTGTCGAAAATCACAACGGGCACACCAGCTCGGCTCGCTTCTTTTACGGGGCGAACCAACGCGTCGGCATCCAAGGGGGCGAGCAAGATTCCATCGACGCGAGCATTCAGGAATCCTTGAACGACATTGATTTGCTCATCGCGGTCGTTCGCTTTCGATGGGCCTCGGAAAGTGATCTTCGCACCGATCTCTTCGCCGGCTTGCTCTGCGCCATGCTTGACGGATTGCCAGAAAATGTGAGTGGTGCTTTTGGGGATGACCGCGAAGTGCAACTCTTTGTTGCCTGAGTCGGCTGACGTGTCCGCAGGAGGCTGGCAGCCAGCGCAGACCAGCAACATGACGACCGGCACGAGACAGAATGAGCGACGAACGAGGTTTGCTAGCAATTGACCAGCCGAAGCACTTGAGCCAGTCGCGTTGATCAAGCCTCGGTGATCCGATGTCGCTGCAGAGTGATGACGCAACTCGGCGGAACGTGACACGGCAGATGAGGGATCACCCGTAGAAACCTGTGAATTTTTCTCGGTGTTGGAATGTGAAGAGAACTGCATGGAAGGAGTTGGCTTTGGCGGGAGTGAAAAGAAAATCGATAAAGTTTTCACGCTGATTCTAAACGATTCTCCGGACCAAAATGACTCGGAGTCAAAGGACCATCAAGAACCTGAAAGAGTTTTTACGAACTCGGCTTGACCCATGAAAGCGGCCCCCGCTAAGTTGCCCCCATCGTCGCAAACGGACCTCCAACCCGGTCCGATTGCGACGTGCGATGTTTTGAAATCGCATCTCGCATCGGTCGTCTTTTGGTTTTTGATTGAAGGATTGGCTGCGAGATTCTCAAGACGTTTTTGATGGTCACGGATCGACCTGAAAACGCTTGTTAGGATTTTGAAATGACGGACGTTCGGTTGGTGATCACAAGGATGTGCTCACTTGATCGAACAAACCGACCACCGGCTCCCGGAACAGAAGCGCGTTGTCCTCCGCCCCCCTAGGACCTCGTACTTTCCGGGAGCTTTTTTTATGCGCCGACCGAATGCTCGATGAGAACTCGTTCTGTTCAAGCGTGATCGCATTGTTGCTCGGTCAATGACGGATGAAGACGGACTCCCGCCGACGCTGAACGCGGGCGATGGTTTCAAAAACGTCTCTTGGGGTCGCTCGTCCAAAAGGAGTATGCTTCGTCATGCCGCACCACACTGGAAGAGGATGCGAGCTTACTTTTCATGGATTGAATCGATGGCGATGCGACGCAAAGCGGGTCGGAACTACGACCTCGATGCCAAACTAGGCGTCATGGAACGTTCGCAAGAAGTTCGCACCCGCAGTCGACGTCAGGGCCGACTGCAACGCAAGCGAACGTTGGTCTTGGTGCTGATCGTTTTTGCCGTTCTTGGCATTGGTGCCTTTCCTAGTCTCGTCAGTCACTCGCCGATGGGACGTTCGTTGTTGGTTCGAACGCTCGACTCGTACGATCTGGATGCGGACGTTGACTCGATGCAGATTGGTTGGTTGACGCCTCTGCAAATACGAGGTTTGCACTTGGTGGGACGCACCGGTGGATCGGAGATTTCCGTCGACGATTTGCAAACTTCCATCTCGCTGAGCAACCTTTGGTCGGGCGATCCTCAAACGGGACAATTCGGCGAGGTGCTGGTCCGAGGGGTGCAACTTTCTTGCACAGTCGACAACGGAACCACTTCGATCGAACAGGATTTGGCAAAGCTTCTCGCCCCGACTGATGAACCATCCAACTTCATCCCGCGAGGCACGGTCAAAATCCAAGATCTCGCGATCCAGGCGACCGATGCATCGACCAACCAAACATGGACGCTGAGCCAATCCCACGCGAACGCGGTCCTCGATGCTTCTTTGCTAGATGTCACCTTTGATGGCGTTTTGAGCCAGCCTGGTGGCGGCGACGGGTCGCTGGCTGGGCATGTGAAGTTAGCGATGGATCCAGCCAACGTTTCCGCCGATGGCGAGCAGTTGGCGGTTGAAATCGACGCCGACTCACTGCCGCTTTCCGTTCTCACCTTGGCTCAACGACGATTTCCCAGCAGCGAATTGCCGACGGCGATCACGGGAGACGTCTCGGGGAAGACACAACTGATCCTGACCGGATCGGGGGAACCCAATCTCGTTTTACGCCAATTGTATGTTCGAAATTTGGTGGCGACTGATGCTCAGACCGGCCGGAAGTTGTGGGACAACGAGTTGGCGACTTTCGACGGCGACTTGCAAATTCGTGGCGGACGAGTCAACGCACGGCAAATTGCTGCGAAGACGGATTTTGCCAGCGTGCAAATGAACGGTTCCTTCCCAGATTCGGTTTCTTTGGCGGGAACGTCAACGAATCCATTGGCTTGGCTGAACCAAGTGGACGCAACCGCGACGGTTCAAGTGAACCTGCCACGATTGCGACGCGCATTGCCAGAGTTATTGCCTCTGCGAAACGGAGTCACGCTGGTCGATGGGATCGTCGAGGCTCGCATCGAACCCATTGCGAACGGACGGTCCGCGGCTCTTGGTGGCGAAAATGTCCGGCGTCGTCGCTTGGTCATCCGCAGCGGTGTCATCCAGGCTCAATCCGATGGAGGCGAGGTCCGAGTTGCCCCCATCGATGTGTTGGCGGTCGTTGCCAGCGACTCACAAAGACTCTTTGCAGAGCAGTTCGAACTCGAAAGCCCATTTGCGGCGATCAATGGCCAGGGCGACTTGCGAAGCGGATCGGCGAATGTGGACATTAACTTTGGAAAGCTTGCCCGAATCTTGCGTCCTTTGATTGACTTGGACGAACGAAGGTTGGAAGGCAATGTCCAAGGCGGGCTGCAATGGAACGCTCAGAACGACGGGTTGTGGCGTTTGCGTGGCGATGGACGAATGACAGGTTTGGCAATCGAGCTGACTCCTGGACAAAGCTTTCAACCTTCCTCGTTGCGATCGCAATTGGACGTGACCGGGCGTTGGCAATCGAGTGGTGGTGGACACTTATCGGAATTGACCAGCGGAAAGCTGAATGTTCTCGGCAACGGGCTGGAGGCGGACGTCGAGTTGGTGCAGGCGATCTCTGGTTTGGATGCCGACCGATTGATTCCATTGCGAATGAGCGGACAAGGTCAGCTCAATGCAATCGCGCAGACATTGGCACCTTGGATGCCAACCGGCTACGAGTCACTTCAGGGCGGTTTCCGGTTCAACGCTCGAGGTGGCATGAGCCAGTCCGGTGCGGCGTTGCTGGAATCGGTGGACGCCCAAATCACACAACTGGAAGTTCCCTTGTCGGATCAGGTTTGGGAACAGCAACTCGTGAAGCTGCATTTTGACGGCAAGGCGAGCTACCCACAGCAGGACGTGATCATTCGTTCGATGACGGTTGCCGGGGACGCCGCATCCGCCGCCATCCAGGGTGAATGGATCGGTGGGATGACCGATATCGAAGTTGCGTGGCAAGCGGAACTGGAACGATTGCAAAGCAGCGTGCGGGAACGAATGGCAACTCGTCCGCAGGATCCAAGGCTATCGCAACCCAATCCAAAATCGCGATCCGTCCAACAAGTCGCTTACCGCAACGCGGCAGCGGGCAACACCGAATCCAGTGAATGGTTGCTGCGAGGGAAAATGGAAGGCAGCATTGTGGCAACCGGCGACCCCGCGGTCTTGTTCCTCGACTCGCATCTGACCGGACGACAATTCGAACTTGTCGAGACTGTCCCGCAGACATCTGTCAATTTTAGTCGCACGAAGCGTGTTGTTTGGGCCGAACCTAACCTTCGCATCGATGGTCGGGCTGAATGGAACATGCAGGAATCATCGCTGCAGGCCAAAGCGATGCAGATCGCCGGCGACTGGTTCGCGACGACTCTTTCGGGAACCGTCGATTGGAAAGGCGAGCAGCAATCGTTGCGTATGGAAGGCCCCGCGAATTTCAAAATGGACGAAGTCGCGCGGCGACTCACTGATTTGACTGGCACATTGATCGTTGCCGAGGGAGTCCACCCGACTCCTTTGAAGTTGCAGTATGTGCAAGGGCCTAAGGATCAAGTTTCGTTCAACGTGGACGGCAGTTTGGGATGGGAAAGCGTCGACGCGGCGGGAATGTGGTTTGGACCCGCTGAAGTTCCATTCAAGATGACCGAATCCGTTGTCTCGATCGCACCCAGTACCATTCCGGTGCTCGGCGCCAGTCGCTACGTGGAACAACAATACGGCCCGATTGTCGCACCGTTGGACTATGACCCGAACAATCCCGCGACCTATCAAGCGGCGAACGGCAACTCAGCCGCGAATGGCAGACTGTTGTTGGCTGGAGACGTTCACTATCGCCCCGCAATTTGGATCGATTTGAAGCCGGGTCCGATCGCGAAGAATGTCCAACTCACTCCTGAGATCACCGGGCAGTGGCTGAAGTACATTGCCCCGATCGCAGCGGATGCGGCTCGAGTCGATGGAACGTTCAGTGCAACGCTGGAACAAGGAATGGTTTCGATTGACAACCCGAATCAATCGACGATCCGAGGACGGTTGGAAGTGGATCAAGTTCGTATGAACGCCGGACCGTTGGCCGATCAGGTGATCGCGGGTGCACGTCAGTTGCAATCACTTGCCGCGTTGGGTTCACGAGCCAATCCACCTCGCAGTGGTCGCACCTTGATCACGATGCCAGCACAAACGATTGAGTTCAATGTCGTCGGCGGAGTCGTTGATCACCGCGCGTTGCTTTTAGAAATTGACCGAGCCAAGGTGACCACCAGCGGCCGAGTGACGATGGATGGGCAGTTGGATTTGATTGCTCAGATTCCGCTGGATGCATCCTGGATGGGCAGCGACCTGAGTGCTCTGACCGGTCAAACGATCACCATTCCGGTCAACGGCACCCTCGATCGGCCACGTTTGGATTCGTCGGGGATCCAGCGGATTGTGGCTGACATGGGAACCCGTGCGGCTCAAGAAGCCGGTGCGAACTTCTTGCAAGAACAAATTGGCCGTGGCCAGCAGCAACTCGAAGACAGTCTGAACAAAGGCTTCGAGAAGCTACGGATCGACAAGTTGTTTGGCCGCTGATTCAACTGGACAACGCCACGTTGGATCAATCACTAGCGTGACTGTCCGTCTGATGGATTAAACATTGGCCGAGGCAAACTCACTCGGAACCATCGTTCCGGGAACGGCGGCGATTGGTTTGTCGGACGGTTCCTGGCCATCGGTTTGTCGCGGCAGGCAGAGTGTGAACAGAGTTCCTTTGCCCAGGTCGCTTTGGATGTCGACGGTCCCGCCATGCAGTTTGGTGACGACGTCGTAGGTGATCGACAATCCTTGGCCGGTGCCCTTGCCAACTTCCTTCGTCGTGAAGAATGGCTCGAAAGCTTTGGCTTTGACCTCGTCCGACATGCCGGGCCCGTTGTCGCGAATTTCGATGTAAACGTTTTGTTCATCGAATCTCGTCGCAACGTCAATTTTGCCGAATCCTGAGGGTCCATTGTCGGTCACTTCACCGATGGCGTCCGCTGCATTGATGATCAAGTTCAGGAAGACCTGACTGAGTTCAGCCGGCAGTGCATCGATGGTGGGTAGGCCGTTATCGAGCGAAAGTTCGACTTCAGCGACACACTTCCAACGGTTGCGACTGAGAATGCTTGAATCACGAATCAGTGTGTTGATATCAGTGTCGCTTTTGACCTGAGATCCTGGATGCGACATGACCCTCATCGCTCGAACAATTTCGACCACTCGTTTGGCCGCGGTCGAGGTCTCTTCGATCGCCATCGGGAATTGTGAACGGATGAAGTCGAAACGATTTGTTTCGAGAATCTTTGCCACGTTTTCCAAGCGATCTTCCCGGTCCCCCGGGCTCATCTCGAGCAATCCTCGGAACGTATCTGCCACGGTCAGCAAGCGATCCGAATGCTCTTGTAGAAAATCGATGTTTCCACCGATGCACTGCATGGGAGTGTTGATTTCGTGCGCGATGCCGGCAGCGAGCTGTCCGATCGACTCCAGCTTTTGAGCTTGAAGCAGCTTGTTTTCGAGTTTCTTGTAGACGGTCATGTCCGACGCACAGGCTACAAAAACTTGCTTGGACTTGTGTTCGATCGTGAGAGTTCGGACGTGGACGGGATACTTTGTCCCGTCGGATCGCACATGAATTGATTCGTATTCCGTTTCGACCGCATCACCATCGATGATCGGTTTGAGTTGTTCTTTCAATCTCTCACCGTTGGGTTCGTCCAAGAAGTTCAGGAGGGTTTTGCCACGGTATCCTGATTCATCGACAAGCAAGTTTTGGCAGGCGGCGTTGTTGACCTCCAGCAATTCAAAGGTCAGCATGTCGAACACGTAGATTTCGCTCGGGCACTCCGCTTGAATTTTGGCCAAGCCATTGAGTCGCTCTTCCGCCGCTTTGCGTTCGGTGATGTCGATGTAGGCTCCGACCAAACCAGCGCTTTCGCCGTTAAGGTTGCGCAACGGAGTCTTGCTGGCCAGCACGATGAACGACTTTCCATCGGAACGCTGCTTCGCCATCTCCTGGTTCTTGATGGGGATCCCAAAATGCATGATCGATTTTTCGAGCACGTTTTTGTGTTCGCAAGTTTCGGTCTCCCAAGGAAGTTCATTGTCGGTTTTGCCAACGATGTCGGCCTCCGATGACAAGCCCATCCATTCGGCGAATGAGCGACTGCATCCTTGGTAGACCCCAGCCTTATTCTTCCAATAAAGAGGAATGGGTAGGTTGGAAAGCACGGAGCCAAGAAAGAGTTGCTCGTTTGCCAGGTCGGTTGCCGTTTGGTCAATCGCGTCGACTTGCATCGCAATGTCTTGCGATACTTTGCGAGTGAGAATAAGGAAAACCAGCCCCAAAATCGCTCCAGACGCGAGGTTGATTCCCCAGACGTTTCGAATTGCTCTGGCAAAGCTTTCTGCATATCGGTTCTTCAACGTCGTGCCGGCGATCGCGAGCCTGCTTCGCTCTTGTTCGAGCACGTTCGCATGCTCCGTTGCGAGTTCGCTGAGACGCTGACGCTCCGATCTGCTTTCCGCAAGTGCAAATTGCAAGGCGAGGAGCCCGGGCGATTCAAGGTTTAAATCTTCCGTTTGTCCGCTATCGGCCATGTTGCTTGGCAGTGGGTTGAAAATGGTGGTTTCAATTTGCTGAACCACGTCCAGCTTCCCAATTTCTTCAGTTGATGCTTTTAGTCGCAACAAGAGCGGGCGAATTTTATTCTCGCTCATGTCTGCCAAGTCATCGACATCAGGAGTCGTCATTAGCTGGCTGAGGTAGAAACGAAGTTGTTTGATATCGCCGCTGAGTTGGTTGGTCAGCGTCGAACCGGCACAGTCCTTCAGGATGTCCGCAATCGGTTTGGGGGTTTTTGAAAGATGACTTCGCAGTCCAAGTGCCAAACGTAGGCGTTGAATGCCACGTTGGTTCTCAGCCGTCTGCAGCAGTTCAGCGAGGATCAAGTTCAATTCGGAGTATCGCTGTTGAGCCGTTGCGGTGAGATAGGTGTTTCGGTTTTTCCACGCTTCCGCTTCGATGCTCCATTCCTTCAGCGGTTCCATTGTGATTCGAAGCTGCTTTTCGCCTTGAAGGCAAAGAGCGGCATTGAGTGAATTGCAGGTGTTTTGGACTAGTGACAGTTCTTCTCGCCAATTGTCGTATTGACGGTTCAAGAAGTCCTTGTTTAACGCCGTTGATTCCGAAAGTAGTTGGGTTGCTTCGTGATTGCGGCTGACGGTCGCTCGGCTCATCGCTAGTCTCGCCTCGTTGACTTGGGCTTCGATTGCGTTGGCTTTTGCACGACTGTCTTCGTGCCAATTCAACAGAGCGGTTGCGATGACGAAGAACAGAATGCCGCTGCACAATGCGGTCGCACTGAGCCAACGCACTCGGCGTTGAGCATCGTGGGAGCTTCTTGATGGTTGGATCGTTGTCTCTCGGACGGTGTGATTCGGATTATTCACGGAACAGTTCCTCCCACGCGAGAGATTGGCTTCCATCGGCGCCGATCAAAACGGGCCAAACCTTGCTGCTGGCTTGATGGTCATCGGGTCCAAGCGTCAAGGGCGTGCCCAAGCCGATGTCGAATTGCCCGAGTTGTTCCAGTGCTGCTGAGATGGATGAACGACTGATCTCTCCTTTGATCGAAGTCACCGCCTTGACCAGGATTCGTCCGACGATGTAGCCCTCCAGCGACACGAACGACAACGGTAGCTTGGGATCGTAATCTCGCATCGCGTCGCGATATTCGCGGACCAGCGGTAGGTCACTGTCGAAATGAGGAACCACCTGTGTCGCGACGATTCCGTTGGCCAGATCGCCGAGTGATCGTTGAAGTGCATCGGCGCCCACGAACGAGACCGCTAGGAACTGAGGGTTGAAATCGTTCATGCGTGCCAGCCGAATTAGCTTGGAGCAGGGCTCGTAAGTGCCAACCATGATGACGGCTTTTGGCAGTGGCTGATGCATCAGCAGATCCGCGAGTCCGTCTTCGACTTGCGATGTGTTTCGACGATAGCGACCGTGTGGAACGCTGGATACTTTGACGGGTTGGTGTCGTCGTATCGCCGCCAAGCCACCGAAGAATCCGTCGTCACCGTAACTGTCGTTTTGTGTGAAGAACCCAATCTCTTCAGGCTTGATCCCTTTTGCCACCAAGGCATCCACCATCGCGGCAGTTTCTTCTGCGTAGCTGGCTCGGTAGTTGATGACGAAATCGACCGACCCTGTTTTCCTTAGTGCGCTTGCTCCTGTGAACGCACCGAAGAATGGCGTCTTTGTCTGCTGCGCGATCGGGATGGCGGTGATGGCGGTGGGGGTTCCGACATTGCCGATAACCGCCAGCACGTTGTGCTCATCGGTCAAGCGATGCATGTTCGGAGCGGTGCGTGCCGGTTCGTATCCATCATCGAGTGCGATGAGCTGCAGCGTTTTCGATGGAAGACGGTTTTTTGCCATCGCCTCATCAAACGCCGCCAGAATTCCATGCCGCATGTTGATGCCGAGTTCAGCAGCCGGTCCGCTCAATGCGGTTGACATCCCAAATTTTAGCGATTGCACATCGACCGCTGTCGTATCCAGTGGTCTCGGCGATGCTCCTCTGGCTGATGTCGTGCCAATGCAAATCACTGCGAAGATGATCGCCAGTGTTATGTTCTGTTTGAGCGAAAGTGCCCGCGCAGATGCCCCATTAGTCTTCATGAAAGATTGCCCCCTTGATTGAAAGACTCACAGTGAGCCTAGGTTTGGATTCTTTCAAACCACATTGGTCGGAGGGGAATCAAACCGAGGGAGCGGTATCCCGAACGGGCTGGTGATGGTCGTACCGAAAATGGAGGCGTTTGAGGGCCGGTTGGTTTCAAACGGCGCCCGTCCAGGAGCACGCGGGCCTTCGAGCCGCCAAACGCTGCGATTGCATTGGGGCTGAATCTACTGATTTTGACGATCGATATCGGACGAACGCACGTGTCGGTCATCAACCGCTTTGCGTGTTTGGTGTTGAATGCACCATCGCGATCGAAGTGTGGCGATGCAGAGGGATTGAGGTTCTATCGATTCAAACCAACGTCAAAGTCGCGAGACGAAGGCGGGGAGCTGGTCGTTGTGCCAGCCCCAATTTGCCGATGTTGTGATACAAAGACGGCATGAACGCCAACTCGTCTTCGACACCTGAGTCCCTGCCCCCCCGCCCCGCCACGGTCGAGCCTGATCTCGATCGAGATACGCTGGCGGAGGAATATTTCGAACTGCTTGCTTACGAGCCGTATCCGGTCCAAGAGGAAGCGTTGCTCGCGTATTTCACCGGAAATACGCAACCGACCGAAGGCGGGCCTGCCGCTCAGCATGGCGTGCTCGTGTGTGCGCCGACGGGCACCGGGAAAACGTTGATCGCCGAGGCTGCTGTCTACGAAGCGTTGCGGACCGGCAAACGGATGTACTACACGACGCCATTGATCGCTCTGACCGATCAAAAACTGGACGAACTCAGAGAGTCGGCCGTGCGGTGGGGATTCTCAGCGGACCAGGTTGGTTTGGTGACCGGCAACCGCAGCGTCAATCCGGACGCTCCGGTGTTGGTGGTTGTCGCCGAAATTTTGCTCAATCGTTTGCTCAACCCGGAGGCATTTGAATTCGACGACGTCACGTGCGTGGTGATGGACGAGTTTCACTCGTTCAACGATTACGAACGCGGGGTGGTTTGGGAGCTGACGCTGGGATTGCTACCCAAGCACGTTCGAACTTTGCTGTTGAGTGCGACGGTCGGTAACTCGATGGCGTTCACGAGCTGGTTGCGAAACGCTCACGGTCGAAATCTGCAGTTGGTGCAAGGCACCGAGCGAAAGGTCCCGCTGCAGTACGAGTGGGTCGAAGACGATTTGCTAAACGAATTCTGTGAGAAAATCTCCGCGGGCGACGACGAAGAACGTCGAACTCCAGCATTGCTGTTTTGTTTCAGTCGATCGATGTGCTGGACCAATGCCGAAATGCTCAAAGGCAAATCGCTGATCGACAAAGCACGCCAAAAGGAGCTGTCCGACATTCTCAACGCCTCCGACTTCACCAATGGCGTTGGACCAAAGCTCAAGCAAATCTTGATGCGAGGCGTTGGAGTTCACCATGCCGGAATTCTTCCTCGTTATCGCCGAATCGTCGAAGAGTTGTTTCAAAAGAAGCTGCTCAGCATCTGCGTTTGCACTGAAACGCTCGCAGCCGGAATCAACTTGCCAGCACGTAGTGTGGTTTTGCCGAGTTTGTTGAAGGGGCCTCGAGACAAAAAGAAGTTGGTCGACATCGCTTCGGCGCAGCAGATCTTTGGTCGTGCCGGCCGCCCCCAGTTTGATGATCGAGGCTATGTGTTCGCGCTGGCACACGAGGACGACGTCAAAATCAATCGATGGCGTCAAAAATACGATTCGATTCCGGAGGACACCAAGGATCCGGGATTGTTGAAGGCGAAAAAACAACTGAAGAAGAAGATGCCCAAACGCCGGGCCGGTGAATCTTATTGGACGCAAACTCAGTTCGAGCAATTGCAGGTCGCCAAATCGGCGGATCTGTCCAGTCGTGGAAAGGTTCCCTGGCGGTTGCTCGCGTACTTGTTGTCCAAAGATCAAAACGTCGAGCCGATTCGTGATTTGGTGGGCCGCCGGTTGATGACGCCTTCGCGAATCGAGGTGGCTCAGAAGGATCTCAATCGGATGCTGATCACGATGTGGTCGGGCGGTTACATCGAGTTGGATCCAACACCGCGAATTGCCGCCGAACGAAAGCCCACGCCAAAGGGAACCAAACCTGGGCAACCAAAGCCGGGAACAAATGAGCCCGAGCCGGTTGCAACCGGTGGGCTGTTTGGTGAGTTGTTGGACGAAATGCGGGCGGCGGAACCTGAATCGAAGCCCGAGGAATCCGCGGAGGAAAACCAGATGCTCGACGACGCGGAAGCTCTCGCCAAACGCGGTTACGAGCTTGAGGATTACCGACCGGAAACTGCCAAACCGACCGTTCGGCTGGAGCGGCTGGTTCAACTGAAAAGTGTCAATCCGTTGTTCGGCGTTTTCATGGCGGATCAATTGGCGGACGCCGATGAACAAGAACGCATCGCGGCGATGGAAAGCATGCTGGAGGTGCCGGGATCGGTCGCGAAATTTGCCCGCATGCCATCGTATGACATCGTTCCGCCAGGCGCCTTGGCTCAAAATCGTTTGGATGCGCTGTTGTTGCAGCGGGGGCTGGCAACGATCGAAGAACTGGGCGGTGGCAAAGAGGAGGAAGAGGAAGAGGTGAAGGATCGCGGGTTTGGGCGAGTGATGTTCGAGGAACCTCGAGTGTGGCCGCTGACCATCGGCGAAAAGCTACTGCGATTGTTCCGAGATGAATTCCCGAAGGTCGATGACGTGCGAGTTCGCCCGGTGTGGATCGTGGGCGAATTGCTGGAATTCGGGGGCGACTTCAATAAGTATGTCACGGCGAGAAAGCTTCAAAAGGAAGAAGGCATTCTTTTCAGGCATTGCTTGCGAATGATTTTGCTGTGCGACGAAATGGCGAATGTGCCTCCCAAGGGAACCACCGTTGAGACGTGGGAGGATTGGTTGGACGACATCGCTGACACTTTGACGGAAGCTTGCCGGAAGATTGACCCGCAAAGCACGGATGAAATACTGAGTCAGTCCGAATCGCCCCTGACGGATGATTTAACCGGTGGTCGCCGCAACACCGGCAGCAAAAATACCAAACCATTGATCAGCGAGTCAGCTGAGAATGAGGAACAATCGACACCATGAGTTGGGACTATCGACCGCTGCTGAGCGGCCAATCTCGAGATCCTTTTTCATCGATGGCTCGCGGAGCTCTGTGGTGTGCCAGTGGATTCTACAACGCCGCCGCCCGGCATCGACGTCGGCAATACGACAGCGGCAATCGTGAAACCTGCCACGCTGGGGTTCCGGTCATCAGCGTTGGCAATCTGACCACCGGCGGGACGGGGAAGACGCCGGTCGTGGCAGATCTGTGTCGTCGGCTTCGTGCGATGGACTTTCGCGTGACGATCGTCAGTCGGGGCTACGGTGCTAGCGATGGCCGAATGAACGATGAGGCGATGGAGCTTCAAGAGCGTTTACCCGACGTGCCGCACGTGCAGCACCCCGACCGAGTCGAAGCCGCTCGCATTGCGGTGGAAGAGTTGGCCGCGGAGGTTTTGGTCATGGACGATGGGTTTCAGCATCGCCGTCTGCAAAGAGATTTGGACATTGTTGTCGTGGATGCGACTTGCCCGTTTGGGTATGGGCACGTTCTGCCACGAGGGACATTGCGTGAACCGCTCGACAGCTTCACTCGTGCGGATTGGGTTTTGATCACCCGGGTCGATCAAGTCGATCCAGAGGAAGTCCTGGCGATACGGTCCACGATCGCTCAATATGCTCCTGACTGCCCGGTGCTCGAAACGGAGCACCGCCCGTCAACGATTCAGAGTTCCGTTGGAGATTGGGAGGCGATCGAGGTTTTGGTCGATCAACCGGTCGCGTTGGTATCAGCCATTGGCAACCCCGACGCGTTTGAGCAAACCGTTCTGGATTGTGGTGCGATCGTGGTCGATCATCTTCGACTGCCCGACCATGATTCGTATGAGCGAGCAACGCGTGAGAAATTGCGTTCTTGGGTCACCAAGTTGAAAGGCGGCCCACAACCGCCGCAACGTTTGCTTTGCACTCACAAAGACGCCGTGAAATTGGCGACGGATTCCATCGCCGGAGTGCCTTTGGGCTACATGCCAATCGAGCTTGCCTATCGCACTTCCGAAGAACCGCTTCAGTTGCGGTTGGAATTGTTGATGGGCGGCGCGGTGGAAAATCAGTCGTCGCGAGAAGATTCGGCGTGAATGGTCGCGGCCGAATCGGGTAGGCGTTTGATCTTCGGACGACGCTGCTTGCGAACTTTTTCCGGAACCATGCCCCGCATCGCCTCCAGCTTTCCAAAACACAGCAATCGGTCGTGTGGTTCCAGCGTGCGTTTCAGTCGTGGGTTGGGGATCACAGTCGTGCCCCGGTACAGCGTCAGCACGTTGATGTCCAATTCTGGCAAACCCGACTCGTCGATGGTCTTGCCGACGTAGTCCGATCCATCGCGAACGTGCAACTCAGTCACGCCGTATCCGCGGCTGACGGTCAAACGCTGGCGAACGTCCACTTCGGGGAAGTCAACTTGTGCGGACATGTAATCGATGATCGCTCCAGCGATGTCGAGCTTGGTTGCCGATTCAATGCCTTCCAAACCCGGTGAAGAATTGACTTCCATCACCTGCGGACCGTTGGTCCCCTCGAGCATGTCGACTCCGGCAACTCGCAGGCCCATGATTTGAGCGGCCCGGACGGCGGTTTCGGCGTAGGTTTCATCCAAAACCACCGCTTCGGTTTGACCGCCACGGTGAACATTGCTGCGGAACTCGTTGCCAACGGCCACACGACGCATCGCCGCGACCACGCGATCGCCAATCACGAACGCCCGAATGTCTTTGCCGCGGCTTTCGGCGACAAACTGTTGAACCAGCACGTTCTGCTTGGTGCTCTGCAGAGTTTCAATGATTGCTTCGGCGACCTTGACGTTCTCGGCTAGGATCACGCCAACGCCTTGAGTTCCTTCCAACAATTTGATGATCACCGGAGATCCACCAACACGCTCGATCGCGGGAAGAATGTCTTTGCGGTCGCGAACAAACGTCGTTTTGGGAATTCCGATTTGATGTCGAGACAGAATCTGCAAGCTACGCAGTTTGTCCCGCGAGTTGCTGATTCCTGCCGATGAGTTGGCGCAGAACACATCCATTTGCTCGAATTGCCGGACAACCGCGGTGCCGAAATAGGTGATCGATGCACCGATACGAGGAAGCACGCCGTCGTAATCGCTGAGCTGCTTGCTGCGATAATAGAGATCGGGTTCACCTTCGGCCAAGTCGATCGCGAACTTCAGCGTGTTCAGGACTTTGGCTTTGATGCCGCGTTGTTCGGCAGCTTCCACCAATCGTCGTGTGCTGTAACAACGTGGCGAACATGACAGGATGGCAAGTTTCAAGGGTTTTCTCTCAGGAAGCTGTGAGGTTGCTGAAGGTGGCCTCAGGACCCGGCATAGGATGCACACCGATGCGAGTGCAGAGGCAATGTCTATCTTCGACCGAGTGCGACGGTCACGTTACGGCGATTCACTTCAATGGTGGTTGCGTCCCATTGGGACGCTTGCGTCTTCTGCGGCCAGCTAAAAACGAGGCGGCGGAATCGACCAAGAATCGATTTCGAATCGCTTCGCGACCCACCAACATACGAAACCCCATTGAGTCACGATTGGCGAGAGTCAAATCCACCATCACTCGGCGTCGTAGGATTTCCAGTGCGGTGCGAATCACGATCCGTTCGCTGACGTTCCCGTTGCTGCTGCGGACATGCCGACGTTCCAAAATCGGCACGTCGGCTTCGATGTGCAGGTCATCACGACGCTGAACGGGGTGAATTGAGAAGCGAACCCGCTCCACATCGGCTTCGAAATACGTTTCCATATCGAACGCGTGCAGCGAGCTGGATCGTGCGCCGGTGTCGATTTTGGCTTTAACGTGCCGAACTTTTAACTCTGGCAATCCAACCCACTCACGCCACCCAATGACGACCAACGGGTCTGTTGGCAGCAATTTCGAGCCGGTGAATTCCGTTTCAGGCTGATGGGGGCTAGGATCGTTTGTCATTGGCCATCGTTGGTGGGTAGGATCGCAAATGGCTGTTCGAATCGGTCGTGCGTGACAACCGGAATCGTCAGTCATTCAGCGCTGGGCTCTCCATCGATTGAGCGAACACGATGAGCGATGGGATGCATGCAGATTGACGATTCAGAGTGTGTAGCGTCAAGCGGATCAAAAAAGTTTGGCGTCGATTTCGCCCGAGCATCAGACACATTGTGAACGATTCGCTATACTCCGAGAGCTTTTAAATTTGATTGTTTGCCGGAAATGTTTTCCGACCATTGCCCTGCCCCTGGAGTTGAATGAATGTCCGCTGAATCATCCGATTCGATCCCGCCCGCCAATTCTTCTCAACCGTTGAAGGGGAAGCGTGCACTGATCTCGGGAGCTTCGCGCGGAATCGGACGTGGAATCGCGTTGGAGATGGCTGAAGCGGGGGCATCGGTTACGATAAATTATCATTCGAATCCCGAGGAAGCCGAGAGCGTCGTGAAAGAGTGCGAGGCGATGGACGTCTCCGCGTTCGCAATCGGGGCTGATATCTCGGATGCTGGCCAAGTCCAGGACATGGTTTCCAGCGCGTGCGAGCAAATGGGCGGTTTGGACATCGTTGTCAGCAATGCGGCCTACAGCGATCGGCATTTGATGTTGGAATCCGATATGGAGGAGTTCCGACGGACGATCGATGTCAGCATGTGGGGCGCCTTTCATCTCGTTCGATCGGGCGCCCAAAAGATGGTTGATGGTGGCAATGGGGGCAACATTGTTGTCATCAGTAGTCCACACGCGCACATGCCGATGCCCGGCGCGATGGCTTACAACATGGCCAAAGCCGCGAACGATCAAATGGCTCGGACAGCCGCGGTGGAACTCGCACCGAAACGAATTCGCGTGAACCTGATTCACCCGGGTTGGATCGACACGCCTGGCGAACGAAAGTTCTTCAAAGAAGAAACGTTGCGTTCCGAAGGGGCCAAGTTGCCTTGGGGACGTCTTGGTCAAATTCGCGAAATCGGTCGCGGTGCAGTGTTTCTGTGTGACCCTCGCAGTGAATACATCACCGGCAGCACGTTGACGATCGACGGTGGCATCCAATTGCCTTGGCGTGAGATGTACCGTGTCGAAGAGGCTCGCCGCGAAACGGCAGCGACCTGATCACGTCTGAGTAGTAGCGAGGATCACTACCACACGATCAGTATCACAGACGCGATCAATATCAAAACGCGACGCTCAAGCCATCCGTCGCGATTTCGATTGGACAGTCGAGCGATTGGCCTTCGTCTGCGATATCCAATTCAGCAATCGGATTGATGTGCGTGAGCAACAAACGTCGCGGTTTGGTTTGACCAGCGATGTCCAGTACTTTTCGCAAATAGCAGTGCCCGGTCTTCTCCGCCCACTTCTGATTTTGATTGTCGAAATTGCATTCGTGCATCAGCAAGTCCGCACCCGACATCCATTGAAGTGATTCCGGATCGTCTTCGCCAAGCGTGTCCGTTGCATAGACCAATGTGGCGGGTGGATCCGACGGAGAAGAATCTGGCCGCGGTGTGTTCAGCCGATAAGCCACCGATCCACCGGGATGCTCTTGCGGTCGCCAAGTCATCTCCGTTCCGTGCAGGTCGCATGTGGAGTGATCGTCAATCGCTTTCCACGTCACCGGGATCGCAACCGGGAAAAGGCTCTCGTGGAACAAGTGTTCTCGGATGGCTGCCAGCTTGTCTTGCTGACCCCAAACACAAACATCCTTCACCGGACGCTGATGCAGGATATCCAACAAGAACGTCAGCCCGACGACATGATCGAGATGTGCGTGACTGAGAAGGATATCCAGATGGTCGGTTTCGATGAGCTTGGGTAGGCGAAAGATTCCCGTGCCCGCATCAAGCAGCACGCCGGACTTCGGTAGGAAGTAACACGATGTGTGACGAGATTCGTTGGGATGATACCCAGCCGTTCCCAAACAATGCACTTCCAGTGTCTTCATCGAATTTCCAATGCCTTCCCCAATGTCACCATCTCAGAGATGTCGTCCAAGTGGTCTCATTTGTTCGTCGTGCGATGTCTCGTCGGCGAGATACCAAACGTCCTGTCAGAGTCCATTGTCGAATGATTAAACTCTGATTGACATGAACGCCCTACCCGACAAGATCGATGCTGGCACCGCAGTCGTTTGCCGCGATGCCACGGTAACCTATCCCGGCGGCGTGTGCGCCCTCGATCGCATCAATCTAAGCGTCCGGCAAGGAGAAAGGCTGGCATTTGTCGGCCCGAGTGGATGTGGCAAGACCACCCTGCTTCGGGTGATTGCCGGGTTGCAGCCACTGACCAGCGGTGTCTGCCAGCGAAGCAATCCGAGCCAGCACAGCAGCGAAAACGAACAGGAAGACGCTGTAGGAAATACTCAATATGACGAAGCTCACGAAGAAGGGCATCCGTTGGCGTCTGATCGACGCTCGGTTTCGACATCGTTTGTCTTTCAACAACCTGCCCTGTTGCCGTGGACCAACGTGCTCAAGAACGTTGCTCTGCCACTCACCCTGGGGCGGCGTCGCGAACGCTCCTCCGCGAAAGAACTGCGGGAACGTGCGTTGGCCGCAATCGAGGAAGTGCAACTGACCGAAGCTGCGACGCGCTATCCTCACCAATTGTCCGGTGGCATGAAGATGCGGGCCTCAATCGCCCGAGCATTGGTGACGAGGCCAGAGTTCTTGCTACTCGATGAACCTTTCGCGGCACTGGATGACATGTTGAGGAATCAACTCGGCCGTTTGTATTTGAAGTTGTGGCGGCATCATCGATTCACCAGCGTTTTGGTCACACACAACATTGCCGAAGCGATTCAGCTCAGTGAACGTATTTGTGTGATGCATCGCGGAAGCATCGTCAGCGAAATGGTCAATCCGCTTTCGACATCGAAGCCACACGAGGACCTGAGACGAACCAACGAGTTTGCAGAGTTTTTTGGCAAGGTCAGCGATGCTCTTGAGAACGCTGCGTCGTCCAACTCGCAAAGGGCGTCCTCATGAGCAACGAGATGCAACGAGGCTCTCAGACGAATGCCCAAAGTTGGCGTGAGATGGCTTGGACCGCCTTCGCGGTGATTGCGGTTGCTGCCTTGGGAATCGCTGTTTGGCATTTTGTCGTGAAGCTCTTTGATTTGCCGAAGCTTCTCCTGCCCACGCCTTGGCAAGTTGCCGAAGCGGGGTGGCAACATCGGGATGTCTTGCTGAAATCGGGCTGGATCACACTGTGGACCGCAACCGTCAGTTTGTTCGTTGCGGTAATCATCGGTGGCGGCGTCTCGATCTTGTTCAGTCAGTCACGATTGCTGCGACGTGCGCTCTTTCCATATGTGGTGTTTCTGCAAACTGTCCCCATCGTCGCTATCGCTCCACTGTTGGTCATTTGGTCGGGTTACGAGTTTCGAACCGCGGTCATCGCGACTGTGATCATTTGTTTGTTTCCGATCGTCAACAACGTGACCACGGGGCTGACCTCGGTTCGTCCCGAACACAATGACTTGCTGCGAATGTATGGTGCCACGCGATGGCAGCGACTTTGTCGCGTCCAGATCCCAACCGCCATTCCGTTTTTGGTGCTCGGTGCACGAATCAGCAGTGGGTTGGCCGTGATCGGTGCAATTGTCGCGGAGTTCTTTGTCAGCAACGGGGCTGACTATGAGGGGCTCGGCGCCGTGATGACGGGCTGGCAAGCCCGGACGATGACGGACGCATTGATGGCAGCTTTGGCAGTCTCTACGTTGTTGGGTTTGATTCTCTTTGGCGGAGTGAATCTACTGAGTCGAATGTTTTTGAAACGATACCTCCTCGTGAATTGAGTTCACCGATGCAATCGCCAGCCCACTCTGCAACCTTTCGTGCGTCTGAATGGATGCGAAGTTGGTCGTCCGTTGGCTGTTTACTGCTTGTGGCCGCGATCGGTTGCTCACAGAAATCAGCAGACTCATCTGGCAATGATTCAGATGATTCGATTCGCAGTGTTTCGGTTCAGTTGAATTGGTACCCCGAAGTGGAGCACGGCGGCGTTTATCAATCAGTCGTCGATGGAACTTACGATTCGCTGGGACTCGATGTTGATATCCAACCAGGCGGACGCGCCACCCCGATCGCACCCGAGCTGGCGATGGGACGCAGCCAATTCGCGATCACCAATGCGGACGATGTGGTTTTGTTTCGGGCTCAAGGTGCGGACGTCGTTGCCATCATGGCAGCCGTTCAGGACCACCCGCGATGCATCCTCGTGCGAGCGGATAGTGGTGTCGAAAGCCTGGAGAATCTGTCTGGGTTGACGTTGCAACGCCAAGCCGGCCGAGCGTATCTCGCGTTTCTCGAAAAGCGTGGCTATCTGAATGATGTTCGTCAGGTGCCTTACCACAACAGCATCGCGGCAATGGTGACCGATCCCAAAATCGCGGTGCAAGCCTACAGTGTCGCCGAACCATTGATCGCCGAACAACAAGGACTGCAGGTTCGCACGTTGATGGTCAGTGAGTTGGGATGGAATCCTTACTCGAGTGTTTTGGTGACGACCGGCGATATGATTCGAGAATCTCCCGAAGTCGTTCGTGCGATGGTGGAAGGAACAGTCGCGGGTTGGAAGAAGTTCTTGGATTCACCTGAGCAAGCGAACGCGGCGATTCTCGATGCAAATCAACATGGGATGACCGAAGAAGCACTGCGTTTTGGAGCCGAACAGATGATTCCGTTGGCAATGCCGTCTGGCAACAGCGACGAAGTCGGCTCGATGAGCGAAACGCGGTGGAAAGAATTGGTCGACCAGATGACCGAACTGGAGTTGGTCGACGCGGATGCCGTGAAAGCGGAAGACTGCTTCACGACTGAATTTTTGACTTCGGCGGATTGAGTCCGCGTTTCGACCTGGTCAACTCGGATGCAGTGCCGTTCAAGCGGCCTGCGATGTCGAAGCCGTTGACGTCGAGTTGGCTTGCAACGCTTTTTCACGCTTCTTTGCCAACCGCCGTGCAACTTTTTCAGGAGGTTTCCGCCAGCGTCGATGCAGCCACCAATATTGCTCGGGTGCCAGGTCGATCATCGTTTCGAGTTGTTCGTTGTACCACTCGGTCAGTTGGCCAACGGATTGTCCGTTCTCTGAACCGGTGGCCGGGTCCACGACGCCCAGCAATCCGGATTCAAACTGCATCGGTTTGCCTTCAACGCGACGTGTGTACACGCTCAACATCGGAGCGTTCGCCGTCAGTGAAAACAGAGCGAGAGCTTTGTGGCATGATGCAGGAACGCCACAGAACTCGGTCCACAACCCTTTCTCGCCGGCGTGTTGATCGCCCAACAGAGAAAGCATTCCGCCTTCGCTCAAGTGTTTTTCGACGATCGGTGCGCACCCGATTTTGTCGACCATGCTTTGGCCCTTCGCACTGCGAAAGTCCTCGACCCATTCATGCAGATGTTGATTGTCCAGTCGCCGGGCGATGGTCAGTGTGCCAACTCCCATCACCCCCATCGTGTAACCACCGACTTCGAAGTTGCCGAAGTGACCGGTCACATAGACCGAGGGGCGGTCGATCAACATGTGTTGCAACATCGTCCGGTTACCATGAAAACGAACGTGTCGGTGCCAGTTGCTGCGATGCAATCGGCGCTGTGCCCAGGCGACTTCGCAAACCATCAGCATCAAGTGATGCCACATCGCGAAGGTCAGGTCTTTTTGCTTCTGTTCGGGCAGGTCGGGGAAAACCTGTGCCAGCGTTGATTGGATGACCTGTTTTCGAATGGGTAGCGGGCCGCTCAAGATCGCTGCCACGACGCGGCAAAATCGATCGCCCATGTCCAGCGGCATGACTTGGATGGACGCAACGATCAAACGCACCATCGCGTAAGCAATCGCGTCGAGAGCATGTTGACGCATCAGACGCAGACGCGATTTCACGGTTTCCTACCCGGATTCATGACGTTGAGTGAATTGGCTGGCGACTTCCTGCTCAGCTCGAACTTGCATCGCCGAAGTGGGCGATATGTGGGGATTTTGACGCAATTCGCCATGCGTCGCCAGATGAATTCAACGTCCGCCGAGAACCGTTTTGGACTGGGGGACCATGGGGGCTCGAACCGTGGTTTCGATCACCAGACGGTTTTCGTCGCGAAATTCGGTGACGTAACCCGTGACGGTCCAGCGATCGTCGTTGGAATCTTCCTCAATTGCCCGTGAGATTCGGTCAAGCATCAGGTTTTCGGTCACCAAGGTCATGGGCACCGCGATGGCTGCCGGGGTGATTGGCAAGTCAGGATCTTCCAGGTTGGTGGAATCAAAGGTTCCAATCCCACGACCGATCGGTTGCTTCTTACCAAGCAGCGTTTCTTCTTCTTGGGTGGGTTTGCGAGCCAGCCCGTGTTGGACCAGCGTGTCCAAGTTCTGTTCCCGAACCGAATCCGGTTGCTCGGGCAGAAAACGCCATCGATGGCCGCTTAGCACGAAGCGTCCCGTGACCGGTCCGACGCGGGTGCCTTCTCGCAAGATCACTCCCGCGGTCGTCAACGGATCACCGACACCCGCCGCTCCATTGGACATGGACGGCGCGTTCTGGCGGTTGAAACTGGATTGCCCTGCCCCGACTGGATCGGCCGCCGAAACCGTGGCCACGTCAAAACAAAGAACGCACGAAGCGACCAGCATCACGGGGGTGATGAGCTTGTCCGCGATCGAGTTCCCTTGTGTCAGTCGTTTGTCAGGCATGGATTGATCTCTTCACGCGAGGTGCGAAGCTGTCATCAACAAGGCGTTTGCGCTCATTTTCAAAGAGTGGCTCACTCTCGAGGCATGGCGATCGCGTGTAGGCTGACAACGGTGCCAACGGCGATCATCGCCAATCCCAACCAGCGTGGCGGGTGGACTCGTTTGGTTGGTTTCGGGTGCACCTGCATCAGAAAATTACTGAACGAATCTTGTGCGACCACATTGGACTTCTTTGACATCTTCGCCATCGCTCGCGTCGTTGGTTCATTGAGAACAAACGAGTCGACCATTCGAAATTGGACGCCCAGCAATATTAGCAGGACTCCGATCATGAAGTACCGATTTCGATTCATGTCCATTGCGATCATTCCCATCACGCGTGAAGCCTACGCTCTGAACTGAGCGCTGCTGGAAATCATCGACTTGGTCGCCCGTCGAGCTCGAACGATCCGGCTCAGAATCGCGTTGTCGTGAATGACACGAATGATGCAAGCGAATTCAATGAAGCGGTCGTGACGGTTGCATCACTTGTCAAACAATCCATCGACCAACGAATGAACGTTTTCGCGAAATCCGGTCAGGGTTGAGTCGGACAGCAATTCGGAGCGATTGCTCTTCATGATCGCAGCAGCCAACGGTTTGTGCTCCTTCCAATCATCAAGCGTGTAGTCGCGGATGTCGACGTAAACGTCTTGCAGGTTGTTGCTGATCTTCGGAACCAGGAAAAATCCTTCTTCACCACGTACCAAGTGGTAATGCATCGAACCGTACATCAGCACGGCACCGGTCAACATTCCAAAGAAAAAACGAGACATCCAACCATTCCTTGACCAACGTTTTCGGAAGCTCAGCAGCTTCCGCTTCCTTCATCGTTCGTCATCAAGCGTCAAAAAGCAAGGGGATCTGCCCACTGTCGACGTTCACGCTCAGCCTTGCTGAGCAAACTCAACCGCCCGTTCCGTCACACGATCAACGATCTTTTTTCGGTCTTCGCAAAGAATCGCGACGTGATCCATTTCGGGATAGAAATCCACGGTGGCCTGGTCGTTCCAGCGAACACCGGGCAGCATTTCAAAGAATTGTTCGGCGTAGTTGTAAATCTCTAGCGCTCCGCCGGTGTAGATCATGTGCAGTCGGCAACCGCGATCCACCAGACTCTGAAATTCCACTTCCGCAATTTCGCGAGCGGGATACTCACGCAAATCAGATCCCATCGGCATGGTTGAGTATTCGGGGCCGGAAGAGTCGGGTAGCAATTGCAGCAACCACGCCAACGCGGAGGTTTTGCCAAGGAGCCGCCGGCTCAGACGTTTCCATGCGTCCAGCGAGGCAAGTCGCGGAACGTAATGGTGTCGAATGCGGTTCCAACGAAAGCGACGCGTGGAATATCCACACGCATCCATCGTGATAATTCCAGATACTCGCGAGTCTTTTTGAGCGGCGTGGATCGAATCGTCCGCGCCCGAGCACAATCCGAAGAGGATGACGTTTTGGATGCCGTGTTGTTCTTGAAGCCAATCGATCGCTTCGCGAATTTCATCGCTGGCTCGATCGATCGAACGACCGCTGGCACCCACCGGCAAGCTTTCACCGATGCCTGATAAGTCGAACCGGAAAGAGGCAACGCCGCGACAACCGAGTTGGCGTGCGATGTCAACGTGCAGTCGAAATGGTCCGGCGTTGTGCAACATTCCCGGCGTGACAAAGATCACTGCCGTTTCGGCGTCGACTGGATTGGCGGTTGGATGATAGATGCCGACCAAATGATTTTGGCTACCGAAGACGACCGCTTGTTCCGCGGTGGCGTGCTCTCGTTTCGCCGCCCGCTGCTTTGACGGGACCAACGTTGGCACGATGGTGGGACTTGCGAATGAGGTCGTGGGTGTGTTGGTTGGGTTCATGATTGCACCTCGATTGCACAGCCGGCGTCGGATTCATCGACCAAGAGTTTTGTGATGTGCCGAATCGCACCGGGTGACGAGAACGCTGACTCGTTGAGTTCGGGACGGTCCCAGCCGATTTCGTCGTCCATTTGAATGACGGAACCATTGATCAATGACTGCGGGGCGTCGATTCCAGGCACCACATAATCTCGGCTGAGCAGCAACGTGGTTGCGGGATCATCCTGCGAGTCGCTCAGGTTCAACTTCAACTGGCTCAACTGTCGGCGAATGACGTGATTCAGTCGTGTGCCGTAGGCTTGGTCAATCGAACTGGATTGACGCGGTAGTGCAAAACGCATTTCATTGGAAAGTGTTTCTGCATGCAGTTCGTCGAGGCTTTGAAGGAATGCTTCTCCACAAACGACGGGGTCCCAAAGCAGTTGTTGGTCAATGCCACTGGCTGCTGAACATGCCGCCAAGGTTGCACCCAGACGAATGCCGATCAGTGAGACCGAATCAAGCTCATGTCTCTGCCGCATCCAATTCGATACATCGCGAATGTTTTTCATCATCACATGCGGCGAGGCTTCCAATGCGTTGCCGTGTGAGTTGCCCGTTCCGGCGTAATCGAAACGCAGGACATCGAAGCCCTGTTGAGCCAAATGCACCGCAAGCTGTTGCAGATTTCGATAGCTACGCGCGTACTCGTGGCCATAGGCATGGCACAGCACAACCGCTCGGTTTCGTCGGGTTTGACGCGAGGGTGGCGAGTAATGAACCGCGAAAAGGTCATGGGAACCGCTCGGTAGAAAGAACGCTTCCATCACCGGCAAACGATCTCGCTGAGATTGAATCGCTGCGGTCGCTTCGTCCGCTGTCTTCGATTCGTCGCCCAACATCGCTTGAATGTGCCGTGCGGCCAATTCGATCGTCGGGTTGGCAAAGAAATCCCGGACGGGAAGTTCCAAACCCAATTGGTTCTTCAGCCGCGCGACCACCTGCGTCACCAGCAATGAACTGCCGCCGAGCAGGAAGAAGTCGTCGTCGATTCCGATCTCCGGAACCTGCAGGACCGAGCTCCAAATCTCACAAAGTTGTCGTTGCAGTTCCGATTGAGGCGCGACGAGGCCTTGTTCGCGGGCCACGACCGCATGACTGCTGTCCGGAAGGCTCTCACGATCAATTTTGCCGTTGATCGTTTTTGGGAAATGCTCAACGAAGACAAATCGTGTCGGCACCATGTAGGGCGGCAGTTTCTCTCGCAGTTGTTTGGCGATTTCGGCCGCAGTCGCGGTGAGTTCGTTCGACGCTTCCTTGTCGATGCTGTTGGCAGACAGTGCGTCTGCACCCAATCCGATATGTGCGAGCAAAGTGGTTTGCCCGTCCAGTGTTTCCGCGGTCACCAAAGCCTCTTTGACCTCGGGAATCGAAGTCAGCGCGGCTTCGATTTCTCCTGGTTCGATGCGGTACGATCCGAGTTTGATCTGATGATCGACTCGGCCGCCAAAGTCGATGTTGCCATCGTCCATCCAGCGTGCGACGTCTCCGGTTCGGTACCAACGTTGCGTTTCACCATCTGAATCTTCGCGTTCGAAGAAGGCGGCCTGAGTCAGTTCAGGCCGATTGAGATACCCATCGGCCAACGCGGGGCCACCGATGAACAGTTGGCCGGTTTCGCCAACGGCGACTTCATTCAAGTCTTTGTCGAAGATGGCGGCGGAGTAGCCTGGCAGAGGTTTTCCGATCGGCATGTTGGCGGCAGAGAAGTCAGCTTCCGGTACGAAGACGGTCGCGGTGACGGTGGCTTCGGTCGGTCCGTAGGCGTTGCACCACAGCACGTCGTGATCGCAAATGGTTTGCCAGCGTTGATAGTGATCGACGCTCACTTTTTCTCCCGTGACAACCATCAAGCGGAGACTCGATGGAACTTGGGAGTCGGTGGCGACCATCAAATCAACCCATTGATGCCAATAGGCGGTTGCCAAGTGGACGGCAGTGATTTGGAGCGTGTCGATCAAGTGCGAAAGCTCGTTGGCCGAATCGGCACGTTCGAGCGGCCGTACCACGACGCAGCTGCCGCACAACAACGGTGGGAAGATCTCTTCGATCGCGATGTCGAAGGTGAGCGTTGAGAACTGCAGCGTCCGATCGTCCGCGTGCAAGCGGTAGACTTCCATGTCCGCTTCGCAATAAGTCGTCAAAGCGGCGTGGTTGATCAACACGCCCTTGGGATTTCCCGTCGATCCCGAGGTGTACATGACGTAGGCGAGTTGCTCGCCAGTCAGTTTGAAATAGTTTTCGCGAACCGGGAAGCTGGGCGAGATGCCATCACGGATCAGGTCCGATGCGTCTACCCACTTGAGAGTTGCGTCCGAATTCGTCGAGCTAGTTGTGGAGTCATTGGCATCGAACAACGAACGATATCTCGCGTGGCCGATCAGCGTTTTGATTTTCGCGTCTTCCAACATGAAACGCAGTCGCTCGGCGGGGTACTCCGGATCCAAGGGCACGAAGGCCGCGCCGGCCAGATGAATTCCCAGCATTGACGCGATGGCGATGGGGCTGCGGTCGACGCACACTCCCACTCGTTCGCCCGGCTGAACGCCGGCGGTTCGCAGTGAGTCGGCGACGTGACAAGATTGCGAGAGCAATTCGCGGTAGGTCCACGAGCAATCGTCTTGCACGACCGCAACACGGTCTGGCGTGGCTTCGCATTGTTGCCAAAACAAATCAATGAATGGCGTGATCGAATCAACCGACTTCATGAGACCACCATCGATGAGCCAAGCGAGGCGATTGGCGATCCGATTGAAGGCACGAGTGCTGATTTGGTTCCAGAGGATTCAAGAAACACCGTTTGCAAGCTTTGTCGAAACAATTGCAGTCCTTGGCGGAGTTGTTGCTCCGGAATGTTCAGGGCCGGCATGAACTTCAGGACTTCGTCATCGCTGCCGCAGGATTCCAATAGCAGGCCTTTTTCAAATGCGGTGTCGATGACCTTGCGAGCCAGATCGCCACGGCGAATGTCCAATCCCCAAATCATGCCACGACCGCGAAGGTCCCAGTTTTCGTCCGAGTATTCCGAGATGATGGATGACAAGAATGTTTGCAGCGAGTTGCTGCGGACTTGGATACCATCAACGAACGAAGCATCGTTCCAGTGATTCAAAACTGCGTTTGCCGCCACGAACGCCAAGTTGTTACCGCGGAATGTCCCGGTGTGTTGGCCCGGTTGCCAAATATCGCACTCAGGCCGAATCATTACGAGTGACAGAGGCAGACCGCCGCCGATCGATTTGGAAAGACAAATCAGGTCGGGTGATAGGCCGGCTTTTTCGAAGCTGAAGAAGTCTCCCGTCCGGCCATTGCCAACTTGAATGTCGTCGACAATCAGCAGCACATTATGCTCGCGGCAGAGCGTTTGGACTCGTTGCAACCATGCATCGCTGGCCACATGAATTCCGCCTTCACCTTGGATCGTCTCCAGTACAACCGCCGCGGGAAGCGGCATGCCACTGCTTCGGTCGTTCAGCATTTTTTCGAGCAAGATGGTCGTGTCGAAATCGCCAAGGTAGCCGTCGTACGGAAGAAAACTGACGTTGTTGTGCGAACCGTAGTATTCGCTGTGGTAGGTCTGGTTTCCCGTCACTGCCAATGAGCCGAGCGAATGGCCATGATATGCATTGGTGAATGCAACCACGTGAGAGCGTTTGCGATGTTGTTTGGCGAGCTTGATCGCCGCTTCGACAGCGTTTGTACCCGTTGGTCCGGTGAACTGGATTTTGTAGTCCATCGATCGCGGTTGCAGAATCGTTTGCTCAAACCTTTCCAAGAACTGAGCCTTGGCCTGGGTCGTCATGTCCAGCGAATGCTGGATCCCGTCGCGAGAGATGTAGTCCAGCAATGCCTGCTTCACCACCGGCGGATTATGCCCATAGTTCAGCGATCCAGCACCACAGAAGAAATCGATGAACTGACAACCTTCCGCGGTCGTCAATGTCGAGCCATTTGCTGTTTGAAAGACGCTCGGGAAGAGTCGGCAATAGCCACGCACCTCTGATTCCAAACGTTCCACGGTGTTGGTTGCTGAATCTGAAATGGATGATGAATGACTCAACCGAAACACCTGCGATCAATGAAGAATTGCGAAGAACAAACTGGCATTGAAAGCTAGAACGCAGCGATTTGTCCGTCGTGCATCGCTGGGTCTGCAGGCCAACTTCACAGAGCAAGTTGGCTGTTTTTGACGATTGTTCGTTTTCTGCGGTTGGTGATACACATCGCGGTACGCACTCGGGCCGAACGCGACTCAGTCGTCATTGGATTGCTGCTTGCGGTAAGTCGTGCGATCGTTTTGGTATCGATCAGGATCCGGCAAGACTTCGGCGTCGGGTTGGCTGGATTCAAACAAACGTTGCAAGAACGGTCGGCACCAACCGCATCCTGTTCCGGCTCCAAAGCACTCCGAAAGTTCGCTAGCACGTCGCGGCTTTTGCACGCGGATGTACTGTTCCACTTTTCGCCGAGGAACGTGGAAACACAGGCAAAGATCGTCGTCGGGTTTCATAGCGAGAAATGCAGTGCGTGAAGTGGCAAACGCGATGCAACACCGGAAAGTGGTGCGTTTCAGATACATCCTACCGGGCCGGTCCCAAACTTCCCCGGTAAAACTTTCGGATCGGCGGCATCATCATGTTGCAGTACAATTAGGAACACCGCCAACAAAGAGGATACGAAAATGTCTACGATTTCTGTAAGTTTGCCAGATGCCGTGATGATGGATATCACGGAACGAGCCCAGAAGAATGGGTTTGCCGACGTCAGCGAGTTTGTATCGCAGATGATTGCCAAAATCAGCGATCGCCAAAAGCAAGTAGAAGCACTCGCCGTCGAAGGGATCAATAGCGGCCCAAGCGAACCGTGGGATTGCCAAGAAATCGAAGCGATTCGCGACGGCTTACGATCGAGGCATGGAAGCTGAATGCCAGATCAAAGGGTTCCGCATCGTAGGAGTCTGGCGATCGACGATATCGCCAGGCATTCACAGAATATCGCAGAAAACAATCTTGGTGCCGCCCTGCGTTTTCTCGATGCCGTTGAATCGACGGTTGAATTGCTCTCGCAATTCCCGAACGCGGGCGGTGCCGTGCCGACCAATCGCAGCGATGCTAAGGGGCTGCGGGCGAAGTTGGTAAACGGGTTTGACAACTACGTCGTGCTGTACTTCATCACGGAGAAGACAATCGACATTGTGAGAGTCATTCAAGGTGGTCAAGAACTCGACCAAATCGCAATCAATGCGAGCTAGTTCTTTGGCCGGTTGAAGTGCTGCGAGGCCTGCGTGCGTGTGATCTTCCCGGGGGAGAGTTCGTTGCGTGTTCACCACCCAAGCCGGTGCAGGAAGCCAGTGTTGCGTTTGCTGGTTCGGCGGTTGTTTGCTCAATCACTGCCATAGATTTCATGCACCTTCCAGTCTCGAAGGCAGACCGAGTATTCCATGTATCCGTGCTCTGGGATGGATGAGTACCAGACTTCAAGGTCGATCTCGTCGTCCGGTGAAAGGATATGTGCGTCCACGCTACCGAAGTCGACGGTCTCATAGTCTTCGGGGGCTCCCATGTCGGCGAAGTAACTTTGCAACTCTTCTCGGATTTTTGATTCGATGCTGGCATACTTTTGAGTGAGTTGGCGAATCAAATCCAGTTGCTCGGGTGTTGGCCCTTCGTCGGGAGCGTCGATCGAAATCGTTGGGGCAATGATCGATGGATGTGGAGCGTCCGGGCAAAGCTCAATTTCCCATCGGTCTGCGAACTGCCGTAGTTCGCCAAGACCTGCAACGCTCGAGACTTGAATGGGGGTTTTGATGCGGCGAATGGATTCGTCAAGAGCGTGGTCCATCCAACGCATGGCGACATGTCCCGCGACTAGGAAGGCGGGGATTGATACCCAAAGAGAGTGTAGGATTGGTATGCCTGCAAATTCTTGCAAGCAAAAAGATGCGGTGCCGCCAAGCGCAATTAGGCAATACCAAATCGTAACGATCTCCTTGCTTGGAAGATCGATTCTCATGCAGAATGTCCGTCCTCACCGTGGATGGCGGATTTGATTTGAGAATGTCTCATTTGTCGCTGAACCTCTTGGCTGTCTTGGGTGAAAACGAAGGCTGTTCGATTCGGCAACGTCCGCGTGCCGCAGTCGTGGAGCGGCAACCAAATGACAAGGTAGATCTCAAGCTACAATTGCCGAGCTCAGAATTTCCACCGGTATTCCATTCGGGTTCCGTAGACGTTTGGTAGATCGCTTCGCCAGCCATGCATGACGTCGAAGCGGAGCAGTGTGCGGTTGGAAACTGGGAATTGATAGCGTGTGCCGAGTCCAAATTGGTCGCCTTGGACAAATGGGTTTGAGTCGCCGTGTTCGGTGAGGTAGGACGCTTCCAATAGCAGTTGGCGATCGAGTTGATTGCCGATCAAGTCGATCCCAATCGATCCGCCAACTGTGTCGAACCCAGTTGGATCCAACGTCGCAAATCCGTTCAGGCCGTCGGTGTCGAAGTTGATACCGGTGTTGCGAAGGACGCCTCCACTTCCGCCCGCACGAGCGACGGATTGTGGTCGTCCCCATCCGTAGAAAAAGTTGGCGTACGGAACCACGGTCAGTGGCGACGAGGTGATCAGGCTGTTTTCCCACAAAAACAAGCCGCCGTCAGCTGTCACATCAGCATCGGGCAGGTTTTGTCCCGTGTTGATGATCAAACGAAGCGAGTTGCTGATTCGATCCAGGTATCGCTTGGTGAAACTGACCGTCATGTTGTGATAGCTTCGACGTGAGTCATTGCGGTCTCGCAAAAACGCGTAGCCGGCTTCGATGTATCCGCCGTAGGCTTCGATGAAGCACGCGGTGCCGAAGGCTTGGGCGGCGTGTTTGTCCGTTCCAAAAGCGTTGCTGTTGACTTGGTCGATTGCCGCAAAGAACGTCCAGTCAAAGTTGGCCCAGTTCAGTGCCCGACTATGACGAGCCGGGATTGCAAACGCGGCACCGGTCACGGCATCTTCCATCCAGATCCCGTTTTGGAACAGCAGCGGGATCAAACCGATCGTCACAGGCATCTCAGCGGGCGATGACTTTCCATGAAAGCCGCCCCACATCGCCCCCAGATCACCTTCGAAGAATGCGGTCACAAAGTTAGGATCGAAGACACCTTGGTAGTCGAATTTTCCATCTTGGAAGTCCACTCGATTGAATTGACCGTTGCGATCAAGCGGCCCGATGAAGCCATGGAATCGCTCGGAATCAGTCAGGCGTAGATCGAGGTCCAAATTCAGACGACTGGCCCAATTGTCGGTTCGCCCCGCTGCGTTGCGACCGGTGATGATTCCGGATCGGAAATCGCCGTACAAGTAGAACTCGGGGCGGGCGAGGTTGGTGCTGCCGAACCAATTTTTGCCCCGTGGCGTGATGCCAGGGCCATAGAACGTTCGTCCCCACTCAATCCAGGGACTCTGAGTCGGGACCGCGGCTTTCGCGTCGTAAACCCATTGCTCGCGGGATCCATCGTGCCAGTTCGATTCCTGCGGTAGCGGAGTGGGGGAGAAGTCGTTGGCGAAGTGCGATAGGTTTTCTAAACCAGCCGACTTTGCAAAGTCAGCAGCGGATTCTTCTTCCAGTATCGAATGGTCCGCGAAGGATGGCGATCCAAGCGAGACGTTCGCGTGTCCGGCGTAGTTGAAGTCCTGCCGTTCCGGAAACGGCGAACGCGGCAAGTCATCGGCCGTGTCCACAGCGATCGTCGTTGGCGGACTCGCTGGTGATTCCGGCTGGACGAGTGGTAAACGTTGGGGGCGAAGACGAACGGTTTGCGCAAGCGAATCCGCCGGCGTCATCGCCGCTGCAAACACGGCGACACACAACGCGAAAGTGCATTGGCACGAAGAATTGAATCGCAACATGATCAACGCACCATGAACGTGTGCGAGTCATGGCAGATGTCAATCATCCGCTCGTTCATTCGGCGAATCATGTCCGGCGTGCAGTTGATCTGACGCATGAAATACATCGGTTCGGTCCGGCTCCGCATCCGGACGCTCAGCCGGTACGGTCCCGGGACTCGGAAGGCTTCGGCCGGGATGGTGTATTTGGCGATGCGGTGGTCCAAGGGAGCGATGCTGTGAGCTTCCATTCGGATCAATGGCGGGTGGTTGAGCACGCTGATTGGCAACGCACCAGGTCGTAAGAAAACGAGTTGGTCAAGGCTGAAGTTCAACGGCAACGCAGCCTCGCGGTCAGTGCCTCGAACGTTGTTGATCAAGAACTTGGTTTGCAAGTTGAATAAGTTTTTGTCTCGGGGAATCCGCCCCTTGGCCACTTCGACACTGTGCATATCGCAGAGGTCAGCATTCGCATCCAAGTAACCCGTTTCCCAAACGCGTTGGTTGTTGGGGTTGATCAAAACGGCGTTGAGCCAAAGTTGTGGTTGAGCACCGAGTGAACCCGTGGGCAAGTTGTGACCCGTGCTGATGTTGTCGACTCGGTAGCCCAATTTGAGCGGCATACCAACTTGAGGTGTCGTGAAGAACACCGGATCGCTGATCTGGGCACCGGCTTCCAGCGTCATCGCGGAATAGCCACGCTTTTCATTCAGCTTGGCGACATTGACATCAATGATTTTGCGACCATCACGTCGATCGTCAGCGTTGTCCCAGGGTTTGGGGAAGTACATGCCGTCCGGCACGTTGCGTTCAAATTCTTCCGTGCCCCAGCCGGCGCGGTCATCGAACAACAGCCACTGGCGTGGTGTGAAGGACTTAGCCTTGGGATTGTGTGGGAAGATGCCCGGGTGAGCGATCGAGTAGCCGGGACCCCAGAACGTATGATTGGAGTGCTTCTTGGGTTGACCGTAGGGTTTGCCTGATAGCTCCGCGACATGACACTCTTCGTAGCCTTCCGCCTTCCCGGGGACAGCTCCCATGTGACAATCTTGGCAGGAGATTCCGCACTTTGCTGCTGGACTGCTGCGGTATTGAGCGTGAACGACTTCCAACGAGATGCCGGGGTGCACCGCGACTTGGTGGCACGACGCACAAATGTCTGATTTGGTAAGTGGTTCGAAGAAGTACGAACCATTGTGGATCGCTTGGCCCGGTCCCTTTTGACCGGCGTGGGTTTTCAGTTTGTTCTTTTCAGCATTGGCCAAGGCATCAGCCAACCCGGCTCCGTTGCCACCTCGACCGACGGGAGCATGGATGTTGCCCGGTTCGATTCGACGATCACCGTTACTGCTTCGCCCGTAGTGTTCATTGATTCGATGGCAGGAAATGCACGTCACGCCTTCGCGAGCGACGGGTGGTTGATCCAAGATGCTGACCGTGCGCGGAATTTCCAACTGAGTCGCGACGGGCGAATGGCATCGCATACAGAAGTAACCGACCGTGCCTTCGGTCAATTCTGTCATCGCCTGTTCAAACCGCTGGAACATTGGCGAGACAGCAGCGTAGGCGTGGCTGCTGACACTCCATTCATCGTAGTGCTTCGGGTGACACGCACGGCATGATTCAGCGGACGGGTAGCACTCTTCCGTCCATAGTCCTTCGTGCGGATCTTTCTTCTCAGGATCCTTGGCTGCCGGCGGCTTGATGGGGGCGTTGCTACCAAGATTCGCGAGAGGATCGGCCTCTGCGGATGGATCGGCGAACGCCGCCAGCGGATCAAGTTCGGCACCAACCAAGCGATCAGGGCGCCGCGGAATGGTGGGCTGAATGGTTGCAACGGAGGCCGCCGGTTGGCGTCCGTACAGTCGATTTCCCACACCGAGAAGTTGCCCGACTTTCAGCAATTCTTCATCACTTAAGGTTTGCTGGCCGCTGAACGGCACACCTTCGTCGGCGGCCAAGTTTCGTGCGGGCGCGAACCCACTCCATAGGCCCAGCCAGAGCGTAAGAATCGCGAGCGTTTCACGACGAGGAATGATGAGCATCATCGTGTGAACCTGAACAACCCAAAATCGCATGGACAATCCGAACAAAGCCGACAAACACTTTGGGGAGATCGACCGGTGGTGTTCGGATCGTCCAGAAGCATCCGCGGGATGCGATCAAACGCCTCAACCGGCAAAGCTTGCCAGGTCGAAGGGTGTGAGATTTGTGATCAAGATGTGAGTCTGAACTCGCGGTTTCATGCGTGTCGTTTCACGCATGAATTAGGTGTCCGCGACTGATTTCAGGTGTCTTGCGAGGCGGCCATCATGCGGATGGCTTCGGGCAAGGTTTCGCATTCGAGTTTGAACACGCGTGACGCGAGGTCATCAGGGGTGTCGGTCGGCAGAATCGGACAGGCCTTCTGGTGGATGATCGGTCCGTTGTCATAAAGATTGTCGACATAGTGGACCGTGCAGCCGCTGATTTTTACCCCACGCTCGATCGCTGCCGCGTGCACGTTGCGACCGTACATTCCTTTGCCGCCAAATGCGGGTAGCAAAGACGGGTGGATGTTGATGACGCGATGTTCAAAGTCGGTTGGGATCAAAACATGTTTCAGGAAGCCGGCCATGATCACATGCGTTGCTCCGGCCTTTCGACACGGTTCAAACATGGCTTCGCGATAGGCTTCGTCGGATTCGAAATCGGATTTGCGAACGACGCGGGTTTCGATGCCCGCATCTTCGGCGATTTTGATTCCACCCAATCCTTCTCTGCTGGCGATCACCAACCGGAAATCGATCGGCAGTCCATGCTCGTCGCGATGACGAATCAAATTGGCCAGCGTGCGACCGCCTCCACTGAGGAAGACGGCCACTTTCAATGTGCTTGCATTGCTCACTTGCCACTCACCTTGGCGACGTACAATTCGCCGCCTTCGATGGCAACTTGCTGAGCATTGGCCAGAGTGCCAATGACCAGTTCGTCCGCCAACGTCTCGCCACAAATCATGGTGCGATGTTCCTCGATCGCAGATTGCAGTTCCGCATCAGACGTTTCAATTGCCACTTGAATCCGATCGGTGTATTGGCAATCGAGTTCCTTGCGTTGGCTTTGGATGCCGCGAATCAAGTCCTTGGCCAATCCTTCACGACGCAGTTCAGGTGTGACTTCGGTATTGAGCACGACGACACATCCCGATCCTTGAGCGGCCGCCCATCCTTCGCGAGCTTGCAGTCGGACCTCGATGTCTTCGCCATCCAATTTCAATGGACCCGACGGAAGTTCCAATTCGACGAAGCCGGCAGTTTGAAGCTGAGTCAACAACTGGTTGCCGTCGGCTTCTCCCAACATCTTTTTGACCACGGGGATGTTCTTGCCAACCTTTGGACCAAGCCGTTTGAAGTTGGGGACGATCGTGTATTGAACGTAGTCGCCGCCATCGGTCGTGTAATCGACGGCTTTGACATTCAACTCTTCCCGAACCAAAGCGTCGTGGCTTTGCAACCAATCGATCGCTGAGTCGTCGGTCAAAATCACTTCGACCTTGGACAGCGGCAAGCGAACTTTCAGTTTGGCATCCGCACGAGCCGATCGTCCCATCGATGCAATTTCGCGAAGCAGTCGCATCGAGTCGGAAAGCTTTTGATCGACGCGGGTGGCATCTGGTTTGGGGAAGTCACAAAGGTGAACGCTCTTCAGTGCCTTGTCGCCAAACGGAGCGGTCAACTCTTGCCACAACGTGTCCGCCAAGAAGGGAACAAACGGGGCGATGACCTTGGTCAACTCCAGCATGACTTCGTAGAGCGTCCAGTACGCATCGTGCTTGTCGGGCGAATCCGAATCGGGGGCCCAGAAACGATCGCGACTTCGACGGACGTACCAATTGCTGAGACCATCGAGCAAGTTCGTGATCGCTTGGCACGCGTTGTAGTTGTCAAACGCATCCATCCGATCGATGACCGTCGCCAACGTGCGATGCAATTCGGAATGGATCCATCGATCGATCTCGCTCCGTTCGCTAATTGGGCGATAGGTCGGTGCGGAGGCGAGCGATGCCGGACTCAACTGCTCGTCGACATCCGTCGCGGATGTGGGATCGAAACCGTCGATCTCTGCATAGATCGAAAAGAAGCTGTACGTGTTCCAAAGCCGCAGCAGGAACTCAGGGATCGAATCGCGGATTGCTTGATCGGCGTAGATGATCGAATTCCATGGCGCTTGGTTGGCGAAGAAATACCAACGCATCGCATCGGCGCCGTACTTGTCGAAGATCTCCGACGGACTGCGGTAGTTCCGAAGACTCTTGGACATTTTGCCGGTCTTCTTGGTGAACTTGCCTTCGGCTTGATCTGCTTCGGCTTCTGACAGCAACACCGTTTTCGCTTGACCTTCTTTGCCAGCGGATTCGTACCACTGCGACAGCATCAACCCGAGCACGATGCAGTTGCGGAACGGGTGCGGGTAATCCGATTCGCTGTCACGCGACGGTGCCAATTCGTTTGCTTTCGTTCCGGCTTCGCGAATTGACGCGCCTTCGCCGAAGAGCATCGTGCTGATCGCCAGTTGGCTGTAGAACCAACCGCGGGTTTGGTCAATCGCTTCGCTGATGAAGTCCGCTGGGAACTGCTCTTGGAATTGAGCGTCGTTTTGGTGTGGCCATCCCCACTGAGCAAACGGCATTGCGCCACTGTCGTACCAGCAGTCGATGACCTCGCTGACTCGTTGCATTCGGGCACCCGATTCGAAAGGCGAATCGTAGGTGACTGAATCGATGTACGGTTTATGAACTCGCAGATCGTCAGGCAGTTCTGGGTTGGCCGCTTTCGCGTTGTCCCAAACCTGAGTGCCATCCACGCCTGGTTTCGCCAGCAACTCTTCATAGCTTTCGATGGCTTCTATGCGACCGGTCGATTGGCAAACCCAGATCGGAAGCGGAGTGCCCCAGTAACGCTCTCGGGACAGTGCCCAGTCGACGTTGCTTTCCAGGAAATTCCCAAACCGGCCATCGCGAATGTGTTCGGGTTGCCAACCGATCTTGCTGTTGTTTTTCAACATCAGATCGCGGAACTTGGTCGTCCGGATGAACCAGCTTTCTCGCGGGTACTGGATCAAGGGGTCATCGTCCGCCCGCCAGCAGAACGGATAATCGTGAAGGTATTGTTCGAGGTGCAACAGTCGTCCGGACTCACGCAACGTTCGCGTCAGGGTCTTGTCAGCTTCTTTGACCCAGACACCTTTCATCGATGCAAACTCGTCGGTGAACTTGCCATTGGGACCGACCGCACACAGCAGCTCGGGACGCTGGCCATCGACAAAACGGGTTCGTTCCGTCACCAAGACTTCATAGTCGATTTCACCGAAGGCGGGTGCCAAGTGAACCAGACCACTCCCTGAGTCAGTCGTGACAAAGTCAGCGGCAACGACGCGCCAATAGAGAGACTCTTCTCCACCAGCGACCAGCTCACCGGTTGGATCGTTTAGTCGAGAGTGGTAATCGTCGAACGGAGGTTGGTAGCGTTGGCCCACGAGCGACTCGCCCGAGATGGTTTCAATAACCGTCAATTCGCGTTTTAGCTTGCCCGCCAGTGACTCGACCAGCGCGGCGGCCAACACCAACTCTTGGCCGGTCTCGGAATCCTTGACCACGGCGTATTCGAGTTCAGGTTTCACCGCCGCGTACATGTTGCTCGGCAAGGTCCAAGGTGTGGTCGTCCAAACAACCAGCGATCGTTCAGGTTGGTCCACCAACGGGAACAACACATAGACACTCGGGTCAGCAACTTCGCGGTAGCCTTGGCCGACTTCGCCAGCGGAGAGCGCCGTGCCGCCTTGAGCCCACCACCACACGATTTTGTGACCTTGGTAAAGCAGTCCGCGGTCGAACAAGTTCTTGAGTGACCACCAAACACTTTCAACATAGGATTGATGGTAGGTCACATAGGCTTCTTCCAGGTTGACCCAGAACCCGAGCCGGCGGGTCAACGTTTGCCATTCCTGCATGTAACGCCAAACGCTGGATTGGCATTTCTGGATGAAGGGTTCGACGCCGTAAGCTTCGATTTCTTCTTTGCTATGGATGCCCAGTTCTTTGCCGACTTCGACTTCGACGGGCAAACCGTGAGTGTCCCAGCCAGCCTTTCGTTCGCAGCGGTAACCTCGCATGGTTCTGTAGCGAGGAAAAACGTCCTTGATCGCGCGCGTCAGGCAGTGCCCGGGGTGAGGCATGCCATTGGCGGTCGGGGGCCCTTCGTAGAAGACGAATGTTGGTGCGTTGGCGCGACGGGCGAGCGATTGCTCGTAGATCGAATGCTGGTCCCAAAACGCCAGCACCTGCTCTTCGAGAGTCGGGAAATGGGGGCTTGCGGCGGGGGCACGAAAAGCGGCGGTCGAATTCGCGGACACGTGATAACCGGACGAATGAGATGGGAATGTCAAAACAACGCATAGTTTTATGCGTTGAAGGACTTTTCCCCCACCCCCGTCCGATTCGCGGGGCTTCTTAGGCGACCGCGGCCGCGTTGGAACTCGCCGCGGCACGCTTCGCCGCCACCATTTCCTGGTATTTCAGCCGCAGAACGTTCAGCCAGTACATGAGGTACAGGTTGGCGACAAAGGACACGAGCAGCAACGCATTGAAAAGAGTCTGCGTAGCTACCTTTTCGCGGTTGGAGCGATCGCCGTTGTCGGAGGTTGCTCCCGTCGTGGCACCGGCGGCATCAGTCGAGCCGGAACCGGGACCTCTGGGTGGTGCGGCGCCGGCACTGGGCGATCCCGTCGGAGACCCACCGGCGGACGTGTTGCTGTTCGCCACATAGGTTGGAACGGTGTTGGGATAGTTCGCGTTTTGATACGGGTATCCCGTAGCCGGATTGATGTTTGGATCGATCGGCGTGTAAGGCGGATTGGTTCCGTAATTCGGCACCTGAGGGTACTGAGTCTGGGGCTGAGCCGCGTTTGGATATCCGTTTCTTGGCGAGCCAGCGTATCCGGTTGGGATCGTTGGCGGCGGTTGCTGCGTGTTGGCGGTTGGGTACGTTTGGCCGTTCGGCCCATACGGGTTTGCCGGAGCACCGGAGGCGGGAGCTCCCGTGTTTGTTTGGCCGTAGCCACTGCCCGACTGATTGGCGTACGTGGCGTCTGTCGAATTTCGACCGGTTTGAGTCGTTGTTGACGCATCACCAGGGAATGGGGGGCTGCCGGGATACTGAGAGTTGCCAGCTGGACTCGTGTTAGCGTTTGCACGATTTTCGGCATAGCTCGAAGAACCCACCGGTCGGCCGTTTTGATCAATGCGGTCGCCGTAAACATTCAAGCGATATCCAAAACGATCGACAGGATTGCCGGCGTCATCGAAGTCGTAGCCGTTCTTGGGCAGTCGGGCTGCTTCGGCCGCGGTCAGGTGCGGGGCGTACTCATCCCGCTGGATCGTGTCGTCTCGATCAGTCGCCGTCGTGGAATATGGGTTTTCTCGACGTGACGGGGAGTTGGCGAGTGCGTCCGAGCTCGATTGACCGTAGGGATTTTGTCCACTGATCCCACTGGGCATTTGATTGAAGTTGCCTGTGTTGAGTCCCGTGTTTGTGGCGTTGCGATTGGTTGCGTCCGAACCTGTTCGAGACGTCGTGCCCGCGTTGGATGCAGTGGCGGAATTATTGATGGGAGCGGTCGAAGGACGTTGGGCAGGTCGTTCTCCCAACGCGTACCAATCGTCGTCGTTGTTTGGCCAAGGTCGTGCGCTGCTTCCTGTGGACGCCGCCGGATCAGTCGATGGGCCTCCGGCACGGGCGGCGCGATCCGTGTTGTTCAGATTGGGATTCCCGGACAGATTGGAATTACCGGTGCCGGTGAACGGTGGTGGAGCTACGGTCGTTGAGGGATCGCGATTGGGTGCGGCTGCGTTTGTTGGGGCGGTGCTCGGTGTGCCCAGCCCGATCGAACGCCCGAAGGATTCGGCGCCCGCACGAAGGCTGTCACCAAGCGATCCATTGTTTGCCGCACCGGTGGCGGTGGGGCCTTGCGCCAATGACGGCGGCATGCTGAAACCGCCGGTCGGTGCTCCTCCAGTTGGAGTGGGCGCATCGAATCCGCCGGGCATGCTCATGCCGTTGGATTGCGGCTTCATCAACCGAGTGACGCTGGGCGAGTTGACGTTCCCTGGGATGATCCCCGGTTGCATCGAATTGGATGACATGGGAATCGGAATCGGTCGACGGTCGTCCGATGCGATTGGCAATCCGCGAAGCGCATTTTCGTCCGAGACGACTTGCGAGACCCCGGAGGGATGCGATGCGTTGGTTTGCATCCAATTCGCAGGCATCTGCCGAGGCACGGGGCCATCGCCTACGCGAATGACGATCTCGCTGACGCGTCCTCGCACTTCCGGCGAAATCGTGCTGGTGATTTCACCGACGCGTTCGAGTTGATCGAGCTGGTCAGGCGGGACTTGGATGATGTATTTCACCCCATCGGCACCGTCCGGAGTCCATCCGAAAGTGATGCCCATCGTCGCGACCAACAATAACGTCACAGCGCCACCCATGGCACAATCCTTTGCTGTGTTCAGTTGTGGGCTTGGAAGCACATTCCGAGTGATTCACATCGCAGCCCATCGGGTTTCACGCCAAATCGTACCGGCGATGGCTGATTGAGGTAAAGCCCGATGTGGGGTGAAAACACAAGACTGTTTGGTAGCGGGACTTGCGGAAACAGCACTTCAGTCTGAAACCGGTTGCAGGGCAGCCTTCGATACAAAGGCGGGGTTCATTGCCATTGGAGGGGTTGTTGCTAGGGAAGGGAAGCGACCTCTGGACGGGTGTTTCGTGAGATAAACTCGCGAAAAATGTGTTTTGGTACGTGATGTTTCTGTACCGAAGGTTGACATTATCCCTAAGATGAGAAGGCACTCGCTCTGCTCGTATTGAGTAAGTGCTGTTTCATTTTGTTTCTAGGAGATATTGTCATGAAGCGTTTTCGCGTTCAGCCGAAAGGTTTCACTTTGGTGGAGCTTTTGGTGGTCATTGCCATTATTGGCGTTTTGGTGGGGCTGCTGCTGCCAGCAGTGCAAGCAGCCCGGGAAGCAGCTCGTCGGATGAGCTGCAGCAATAATTTCAAGCAGCTGGGGTTGGCGATTCACAACTACCACTCTGCGTACAACCAACTTCCCATTCATGGAGTTGGGACTGGTAGTACCGACGGCGGAGCAGCGCCTTTTGGTAGCACCGCTCGAACCTCGAACTGGTGGACGAATTACGGCGATGCCAATGCTTGGCGATTGAGCATGTTGGTTGGGCTGACTCCATTTGTGGAGCAACAAGGGCTATGGGAAGAGATCAGTAATCCAAGCCTAGTCAACGCTCTAGATCTGAGCACACCATTGACGGTTTCTTGGCCCGCAATGGGACCAACGGTTGAGCACATACAATACCGACCATGGATGACGAATCTGCCGACACTTCGTTGCCCAAGCGATCCTGGACAAGGCTTGCCAGGTCAAGGTCGTACAAACTACGGGGCGTGCCTTGGTGATTCGATGGAGTGGTCTGTACGTGGGACCAGATCGCACCACGACCCATCTGGGGAGAAAGTGACGAATAACGGCTGGTCGCAACGATCGCGGGCTGCAGACCGAGGTATGTTTGTTCCGCACACGACTTCTAAGTTCCGTGATGTTCTCGATGGTCTTTCCAATACCGTCGCAATGGCGGAGTTGATTACTGATTTGGGTGATCGCGACACCCGGGGAATCCAGTCCATCAACGGAAATCCACCCAACGAAGTGCGGGCCAACCCAAATTTCTGCGTCGAGGACGGCCAAATCGATCCGGAACGCCCGCAGTTCTGGCTCGCGGGCACTCCGATCCAAGGTGTGAATGGCGGACGTGGTTATAAGTGGGCCGACTTCCGGCCTAACTTCAGCGGCATCCACACGATTGCTCCGCCCAACGCAGCCATTTGTGGAGGCAACAATGCCGGGCAGACCGGGATGTTCCCGCCATCGAGCCGTCACCAAGGTGGGGCTCATATTCTGATGGGCGATGGAGCGGTCAAGTTCATCACGGACTCAATCGATGCAGGCAACCAAAACCACGAGATGGTTTGGCAGAATGCAACACTGGCAACCGCGAAGCCAGGGTCAAAGAGTCCTTATGGCGTTTGGGGAGCGATGGGAACCAAGGGTGGTCGTGAGATCATTGATCAAGAGTTTTGATGCTTCTTGATTAGCTTAGAAATTGTAAAAGCCGGTTCCGCTCGAAGAGCGAAGCCGGCTTTTTTTTCTTTTACGGACGAATGGGCGTGAGCCAAAGTCGCGTGCGTCGAGAAGGTCGTCCACTAGGGTTTGGTGCTGAGCGAATCGTCCATTGCGGCTTGTTCTTTGGCTTGTTCCGCTTGGTAAGCTTCAATCGCCGACTGGTCAGCGTCTTCCAGTGCAGTATCCGGTTGTGATGGGCATCCAATTGCAGTGCCCAAGGTAAGGCAGCAAACAACAGCGAGGGCGCGACGAAGATTCGAGGCGTTCATGGGGCACTCCGATTAAGAATTCGAAAAAGGACAGGCGCCAACAAAGTGGACGCGGGCTCGCCATTGTAACCGTTTGGAACAGGGAAGGTGTTGTTCTGAGCAGGACATGGCAGGTGTGAAACCGATGTCAGCGCATAAAAAATGCCGAGTCACCTGGGTGACTCGGCATTGAATTTCAGAGTGATATCAACTGTGGCGATTGAAGTCGCTCACGATTGAATCGGCTCAGCAGCCTGGGCCGGGAACTTGGTTCAAACGCCGGCTGGGACGTTGGCTGTCTTGACCGTTGCGATGATTGCACTGGCAACCATGTATGGGTCAGCGTTCGAAGCTGGGCGACGATCTTCCAACCATCCCTTCCAGCCCTTTTCAACCGTGGCGATTGGAATGCGGATCGATGCACCGCGGTCCGAGATGCCGTAGCTGAACTTGTCGATCGATTGCGTTTCGTGCAAACCGGTCAAACGCTGATCGTTGTCAGCACCGTAAACATCGATGTGCTCGGTGATACGAGGCTCGAAGGCTTGGCAAATCGCTTCGTAAACTTCTTTGCTGCCGCACGTACGCAGGGTCGTGTTGCTGAAGTTGGCGTGCATACCGCTGCCGTTCCAGTCACCTTTGACTGGTTTGCAGTGGTAGTTGATTTCCATGCCGTACTTCTCGCCGGTGCGATCCAGCAAGTAGCGTGCGAGCCAAATTTCGTCGCCAGCTTGGGCAGCACCCTTGGCGAAGATTTGGAATTCCCACTGGCCCATCATGACTTCGGCGTTGATGCCTTCGACGTTCAAGCCAGCTTGCAAGCACAGTTCGAGGTGCTCTTCGACGATTTCACGACCGACTGCTTTGCCGGCACCGACCGAGCAGTAGTAAGGGCCTTGAGGTCCTGGGAAACCTTCAGATGGGAAGCCGATTGGTTTCTTGGTTTCTGGATCGAAGATTGTGTACTCCTGTTCGAAACCGAACCAGAAGTCGTTGTCGTCGTCCTTGATTGTTGCACGGCCGTTGCTGCGGTGAGGCGTGCCATCGGCATTCATCACTTCGCACATCACCAAGAAGCCGGTGCCCAGCCGATCCGGATCGGGAACGCAGAAGACGGGCTTCAACAAGCAGTCGCTGGCTCCACCGGGGGCTTGTTCGGTTGACGAACCGTCGAACGACCACATTTCGGCGTCTTCCACTTTGCCGCTGAAGTCGTCGACGATTTTGGTTTTGCTGCGCATGCTCTGGGTCGGTTGATAGCCGTCGAGCCAGATGTATTCCAACTTACACTTGGTCATGGATGCGAGTCTCCTAAAGACTTTTTGGTGCCCTTGGCGGTCTTGCCAGAGCAAAGAATGAAACTGTCAGACAAACGGTTCTACCCAACCGCAGCAATGAAAAATGAACCAGCGTGATTCACTTCGATGCAGCCAACGGCCCTTAAAATACCCGAATTGACACGGATTACCAATGCTCAGAAAGGGAAGAATCTGGGGCGGTACCAAATCCGAATGCATTTGGGTTTAATGTTCGCTCTGTTACGAAGCAGCTGAATATGCCAGCTTGGTAAGCATTGCGGGAGCCATGGCGGTCAACGCAATCGTCAATTGCTTGTCAGGGAAGAATCTTCACCATCGCGTGGGCGAAACGGAATCATGTCCAATACACCAAACGATCCATTTGATCCAAATCGGGCCTATCAAAATCCATTGACTCCCGAAGTCGTTGGTGGTCCCGGGGGGCCCGGTGCTCAACCACCGGCCAAGAAAAAATGGCCGATGATTCTCGCAATCGTCTTGGGGCTCGGTTTTGTCTCGATGCTGATTTGCTGTGGCGTGCTGTGGTTTGCGATGTCAAAAGTTGGCGGTTTGGGTGCCGTTTTCGAACCCGTTCGAGCAGACCTGAACCGAATGCCTGAGGTCACCGACGAGATTGGCGAGATCGAGTCGATGTCGATGAACTTTGGCGAAACAGTCAACGAAGCCGAAGAGAATCCTGACTTCATCGTTTTCGATCTGGAGGGAACCAGCGGTTCCGCCAAAGCAGCGGTGAAAGTGGGACCGGGTGGCGGAGTCGATGAAGCCATCTTGATCTTGCCCGATGGGACTCGCAAAGAACTCAATGCTTCGAATCCGTCCTCGACAATTCCCGATGGCTTTGGTTCCGACGACGAGCCGATCGATGAGATGACGTTTGAAGACGAAACTGAGCGAGAACTTCGCGAATTGGAATCGTCGCTCGATTTGTGAGTCTTGTGACCGACGCGAATGGCGTTCTCCCAATCAACCCGACCAACAAACCGTTTTTACTTCTTAGACGAAAGTGACCGATGAAAGTTGCCACCTTTGACACCGATCGCGGAACGATTCGCATCGAATTGTTTGACGACAAAACTCCGAAGACCGTTGAGAACTTCGAAACGCTCTGCGAGAAGAAGTACTACGACGGATTGGTTTTCCATCGCGTGATTCCCAACTTCATGGTTCAAGGCGGTTGCCCCGAAGGCAGTGGACGCGGTGGACCTGGGTACCAGTTCGAAGATGAGTTCCACCCCGAGCTCAAACACGATGGCCCCGGCGTTTTGTCGATGGCTAACGCTGGCCCCAACACGAATGGGTCGCAATTCTTTATCACTCACGAAGCCCAACCTCACCTCGACAATCGACACAGCGTGTTCGGCAAAGTCATCGAAGGCCAAGACGTCGTTGATGCGATCGAGCAAGGCGACACGATGAAGACCGTTCGCGTTACCGAAGAGTGACCAACACTGTCCTCGACACCCCGCATGCCGGGAATGATCTTGATGCAAACGCGACCCCGGTGAATTCACCGGGGTTTTTTCATGTCGTCTCGGAATGGCCGAATCCAATTTCGGGCAATTCATCGGGATGCGTCAACGAAGGTTGATGGCCTGTGGTTTTCCCTGAACCATCAACCATTCTGAATCGGTTGCGAGTCCCTCAAAGCTTTGTTGCTGGTCGTCCGGCCACGTGATTTCGACACGAACATTGCCCGCGGCATCCGGGCAGCTCAACATCCAACTCGCTTCCTCGTTGCAGAGGTAACTGCCACCGGAGGTTACCCAGTGCGTCCTTTTCCAGTTGCCAGCGGTCACGGTGATCTTGGTGCCGATTGCGTCACGAGAAGACCGCGTTCCGGTCACGCGTAATTTCAGCTTTGGAGCTGACGACTCGGTGTGATTGACGAGCAACGCGACAGGCTCGGTTTGGTGAGTCACCACCAGGTCAGGCTTGAAATCGCGATTGGCATCGATCGTCCACAGGCTGCGTCCGACATGTGGTTGAGAAAGGTATTCGCCAGAAGTCGCCGCGGGTTCGAAACGGCCGTCGTCTCCGTGGCAAAAGAACTGCATCGGCTGAGCATATTGGCTTCGGCGAGCAGGTCGATCTGTTGCTTCATCTGAAAGGTCATCCCGCTGGAAAATATCAACGTGGCCATTGGCAACGACTAACTCATTGTTTCCGTCACCGTCCAGGTCTGTCGTCGTGGTTCCGAAGCCAACTAGAGGCAATGTGTCTGATCCCAAGTCCACTGCCATGGTGGAATCACGCCAACTGCCGGGACCGGTTTGGAGATGAAGCGTGTTGTACTCCTGGTCAAAGTTCGTGACGTAGAAGTCAATTTTACCGTCGGCGTTGAAGTCATCCGCGGCGATGCCCATCGAACCCTGAGCGACCGATCGAACGTCAACGGCCAGCCCTCGTGGCAAGGCAGATTCGGTCCAGCTCATGTTTGCGGTGTCGTCACTGGACGTTTGGTTCAAAGCACGCGACCAATAGAAGTTGCTGGTCATGTCATTGGCGACGAAGACTTGGTTGCCAATGCGATCTTCAAAGCGTCCGATTGCCAGACCGAGACCGCGTCCGGCATCGGTGGCTTTTACATTCCACTGTTCGGTCACATCGCGAAGGTTGCCGCGGAAATTGGTCCGGAAGAATTGATCGTGATCGCCACTGAACCGCATCGGCGAGCACGATCTGGCTGGCTCGTCGTCCGAGTCGCTGCCACAAACAAACGTGACAGGATCCAAGCCTTCGCAGTAATTCAACACAACCAAATCCGACAAGCCATCCGAATCCAAATCAGCAAAGGCAGCTCCAGTGGACCAGCGTGATTCGTCTGGATTGGCGAGCCATTGATCGGTCGCGTTGATGAACGTTCCATCGCCTTGATTGATCAACAGCACGTTCGGTCCATAGTTGGTGCACAGCAGATCGGGCCAGCCATCTTCGTTGAGATCGCCCACCGCGATTCCTTGTGCGAAACCGCGGTCGTTGACACCGGCTGATTCGGGGGCCGTTGTAAACACACCGTTCTCGTTCCGCAGCAGAACGTTTGGCGGGGAGTCCTTTTGCGGTGGCGTGCCACCTGCTGTGACCAATGCTAAGTCGCTCCATCCGTCGCGATCAAAATCCAGCGTCGCACCGCCGCATCCGAGCGTTTGATGCAAGCTGATGCCCGGTTGGTCCAGGTCATCGCCGGTTGAAGCCAAGAAGGCAATGCCGCGTCGTTGGGCTTCGTTGACCATTTCGATCGGACCAGTTTTTCCGCGATCTTCGTCCGCCATTTCGAGCTGTGAATCATCGATCACCGATGGTGGCGTGTCACGCTGGTCTTCGTCTGATTGCTTGTCGAGGAATCGTTCGATGGAAGGTTGAAAAGCCAGATGGGAAAGATCCAGTTGGAGTTCTGGGAATTCTTTGGTCTGTTGCCAAGGCGTGTCGCGACGGAGTTCAGCGATCAGGTCCTTTCGCATTTGCTGCAGGTCGATCGTGTCGTCTTCCGGCAATTGCATCGCGACGGAGATCCACGCTTCGGCTTCCCAGGGACGGCCCATTTCTCGCACGACGCCTACCATGTCAGCAATCACGGATCGCGAAATTCGACCGGACCGATTGAAACGACGGCGAAGTTGATTGAATCGGTTGAGTTGTTCGGCCCGATTGCCAACCGCTTCGATCACCTGGGGACTCGTACCGAGCGAAGGGTTGCTTTGAAGGACTCGTTGCAGATCCAGCCAAGAACGCGAAATGTCTGGATCGAGTTGAGCCGCTCGCAAATAAGCTCGTGCCGCTGAACCGGCGTTCTCAACCGTTTCGGACCACATGCCCACCGCCGTCCAGAAATGACGCCGCTGAGTCACTTCCGCGGGCAAGTTCGCCAGCGATGATTCGAGCTCCTTCCAGTCCGCTTGTTCAGCAAGCAGAAGCGAACGCATCGCAGCGGCGGTCGCGTAGTTCGGGTGACGATCAACAATCTTGTCCAGGTTTTCTCTTGCTTCATCGAATAAGTTTTGGTCCAGCGCCGAACGAGCTGCTCCGATCAACGGGCGGAGGTCATCCGGATTGCGCTGCACCATTTCGTCCAGCGGCTTTGCATCCATGGATCGGATCTCGGTGTCGGTCATCGTCATCAGCAGTTCGAGATCAAACTGTCTTTCTAAGATCAGCTTGCGTCCGTGTTCCAGGCCCGCCCCGCGTTCTTCGGTGCCCATCTGTAGATCGAATAGCACTCGCCGGGTTTCGTGGCGATCCGGATGAGCGTTCACCACCTTTTCCAAAAAGGCCATCGCGTCGTGGGTTCGACCGGCGGAGATCATCGCGATGAGCGTTTCGTCGACTCGTTTTGCGGAAGCGTAGTTCTCGACCTGGCTGGCTTGCTCGAGATAGTCGGCCGCCAGATTGGCTCGTCCAGTTTGATGTGCCACCCGCGCGACATACGTGATCGCGTCTGGATCTTCGCCGTGTTTTTCCAGCACGGCTTCGCGAAGCTGCCACGCATCGTCCCACTTTCCGTTTCGACCAAGCACACGCATGCGTCCCAGTGGTCGCTTCGCGGTGACCTCTTCATCGGTATTGCTCGTGGTTGTGGAGCGAGGGCATCCACCGCAGAGGGTCAACAAAGCCCAAATAGCAACGAATCGACCTGCCGCGGGACGGCAGCGACGGAGAGAATTCTTTATCAAATAACAAGCAGCGTTCATGGCAGTCATTGTATCTCAGCAATTGCTTTGGCATGAGCGGCGGGGCTAAACTGCCAACGGTATTTCGTTGTTTCCAATGTGGTTTCGCGGTCCACCCTGTCAGCGGGAGTACGTCCTCCGCTCGTTTTTCGATCACCCTTTTTCTTGGAACGATTTTTTGCTTTTCGGTACGCACACGACACTCACTCGAATGCTCTGTTTCGGGTTGGCCATCGGAGTGCTTTCGATCGAAATCGGATGCAGGCCTTCGTCTGATTCGTCATCGGGCAACGTCGCCAAAGAAACGGTCGAATCAAGGAACAACGCTCCCGTTTCGGAGACAGCCAAGGTCGCCGATTCTCGATCGCTTGATGACCGATTGGTTGAGCGGGTTCGTCCTCAGGTCGAGGCGTTCTGTTCGACTTGTCATGTGATGCCAAGACCCAGCGGCGCACCACAATCCGAGTGGCCGCAGGTGGTCGATCAGATGTACATGACTTACCAGGAATCAGGCCGCACGGACGTGATCGTTCCGGACCGCACGGAAACGGTGAAGTTCTTTCAGTTGCAGGCACCTAAGTCGAAGGGGCTGCCGTTCGCCGAGCAAGAATTTGGGCGGAGCCGTGCGGATTGGATGCAGCGTTCCGTAGATCTGCAAACGTCACGCCCCCCCGGGATCAGCCACCTGCAATGGATCTCATCCGGACTCGGTGATTCCCCGGCGCTCGTTGCCTGTGATGTAAACACCGGGGCGGTCTTTGCGACGTGGCCAGGTGAATCCGAAAGCATGACAAAACGTTTGGCAACTCTGTTTCAACCCGTCCATGTCGAGCCTTGTGACATCGACGCGGATGGTTTGTTGGATCTGATCGTCGGCGATGTCGGTGAGTTCAATGCGGCGGACAGCGACCTTGGTCAAGTCGTCGTGCTTCGCCAGTCAAAGCCAGATGAAACCGGTGAGGTGGGAACCATGGAAAAGATCGTCTTGGCCGATGGGCTGGGACGCGTTGCCGAGGTTCAGCCGGGCGATTTTGATTCCGACGGCGACCTGGATTTTGTTGTCGCGGTTTTTGGTTGGAGAAAAACGGGTGGGCTGTTCTTATTGAGACGCGACGGAGAAGTCGACATTTCGCTTGGAAGCAAAGCTTTCACGATGGAAACAATCGATGAACGCGCCGGCCCGGTCAACGTTCCCACAATCGATCTGAATGGGGACGGGCATTTGGACTTTGTCGCCCTGATTAGTCAGGAGCATGAGTCCATTGAAGCGTTCTTCAATGACGGGACCGGGCAATTTCGAAACGTCGCCCTGTATTCGGCTCCTGATCCGTCTTACGGTTCAACCGGCATCGAACTGGTTGATCTGGATGGTGACGATGATATCGATGTGCTTTTCAGCAACGGTGATTCATTTGACCGAGGTGCAAAGCGTCACCACATGGTTCAGTGGCTCGAAAATCCATTCGAGGATCAAAGCAGCTGGGTAGAATCATCCGCATCAAAACCTGACCAGGCTCCGCGGGCTGCGTTTGTGCATCATCCACTGGCTATCATGCCGGGTGTATTGCGAGCGCAAGCCGGAGATTTTGATGGAGATGGCGACCTGGATGTGGTCGCGGGCGCGCTGCTGGCTTCACCGACGATCAAGCGTTGGCGGGGAAGCGGTTCGCCGTCGCTGTTGTTGCTTCGACAAGGCGAGGACGGTGTTTTCGAAGGCGAGATCCTTGAGACCGATTTCCAATACCATTTGACATTGGAGGTCGCTGACATGGACGCCGACGGCATCGACGAGTTCGCAATCGGCAACTTCTTTCGAGACGAAGAATCCGATGATCCCCACGTCGAATGGTGGAAGCAGCCGAAGGCTGCGGACTGAGGTTCTCCGTTGAAACTCGCTGGCACGCTTTGGGCGTTCTAACTTCTTAGCGGAATAGTGCGAGCCATCCGGTTCCTCACCGGGCGGCTCACGCCACTCCGCTAATACGAAAGCTATCTCAACCTCGAACCGGATTGGGGCCGGCGGTCAGTTTCGCTTTCGCATCTTGCAGGAACTGCCAAGCCTGGATCGGTGACATTGAATCAATGTCGACTGTTTCGATCTCTTGGATCAGCGGGTGATCGGCATAGCCAAACAACGTCAATTGATAGGTGTCGCCGGAGCCCTTTCCGTTGGCTCCACTTGGTGGAGCGATCGTGGGTCGGTCAAGACTGTCACGGTGGTCTGCTTCAAGTTGTGCCAGGACATCCTTCGCACGCTCGTTGACTTCGACCGGAATCCCGGCCAATCGAGCGACTTGGATGCCGTAACTCTTGTCAGCACTCCCCGGCACGATGCGGTGCAAGAACACCACTTCGTCTTGCCATTCTTTCACCGCGACGCTGAGGTTGGCGACGCGTGGAAGGGTTTCTTGGAGTGCCGCGAGTTCGTGATAGTGCGTTGCGAAAAGCGTTCTTGCGCCGATTTGTTCGTGCAAATGCTCCGTGATCGCCCAAGCCAACGACAAGCCATCGTACGTGCTGGTTCCTCGGCCGATTTCGTCAAGGATGACCAAGCTGCGTGAGGTCGCGGTGTTCAGAATCCGAGCGGTCTCGACCATCTCGACCATGAACGTGCTTTGGCCGCGACTGAGTTCATCGCTCGCACCAACCCGAGCGAAGATTCGATCGGCGATTCCAATTTCGGCGGAGGTCGCGGGGACGAAGCTGCCGGTTTGTGCCAGCAAAGTGATCAACGCGACTTGGCGAATGTACGTGCTCTTACCAGCCATGTTGGGGCCGGTGATCAGCAAAATCATTCCCGTTTCGGGGCTTTGATTGCAGTCGTTGGGAACGAATTCGCCCTGCGCCATCGTGACATCCAGCACCGGGTGTCGGCCACCTTCAATACGAAGCACGCTGTCATCGGTCAGGGTTGGACGCACCCAGTGATGTTGCGCCGCGACTTCTGCCAATGATGCGACCACGTCGGTCATGGCGATGGCGTTCGCAACTTCCTGCAAGATCGCCAGATGCTTGTGCGTGTTTTCGCGGAGCAGCGTGAAGAGCATTTGCTCGCGGCTGGACGCCTTTTCATCCGCCGCGAGAACCTTTTCTTCGTATTCCTTCAGCTCCGGCGTGATGTACCGTTCGCAGTTCTTCAGTGTTTGCTTGCGAATGAAGTCCGCGGGGATCTTGTCTTTGTGTGCGTTGCTGACTTCCAGGAAGTAACCAAAGACGCGGTTGTAACCAACCTTCAAATTGGCGATGCCGGTTTCGTCCATTTGTCGCTGTTGGTATTCAGCGATCCAGCGTTTACCGCCGCGAGCCAATTCGCGGAGTGTGTCGAGTTCGGAATCAAAGCCTTCGCGAATGAAGTTGCCATCGGCAGCCGACAGCGGGCATTCATCATTGAGGGCGGACTCGAGTTGTTCGCGAAGTTCGGGACAGAGATGCAGTTCCGATTCCAGTTGAGTCAGACACGCGCTGTCTCGTTCGGCCAAACGAGCTTTAAGGGCCGGAAGACCACTCAGCGTGACGGCGATTTGTCGCAAGTCACGCGGTCCGGTGCGCCCGGTGGCGACTCGAGCCAGCAAGCGGGTCAGGTCGTATGTGTCACCAAGGACGGTGCGGATGTCGCTTCGCAAGTTGTTGTTGCGAACGAACTCGTCCACCGCGTCCGTTCGATAGGTGATCGCGTCCGCATCGATAAGCGGAGCAGCCAAGTGATCCGCGAGCAATCGCGAACCCATCGGCGTCACTGTCCGGTCAATCACGCCGAGCAAAGCACCTTCGCGAGAACCGGTTCGCATTGTCCGAGTGATTTCGAGACTGCGACGCGTCGCGGCGTCAATCTGCAAAACCGGGCTGCGGTTGTGGCAGGTCAGCGAACGAAAGTGATCCAGTGATCCTCGCTGGGTTTCTTTCAGATAACAAAGCACCGCACCGGCGGCTCGGATCGCAACGTCGCCGTTGTCTTCAAACCCAAGGCCTTCGAGGTTGGCAACCGAAAGCTGTTTGCACAGCGATTTTTCGGCGTCGGCGGCCGCGTAGCTCCAGGCGGGGCGAGCGGTCCAAGACCAAGTCGCGGTTGGGTCGGGGTGAACGGAGGCGTCGTCTTCGCAGTGAAGCACTTCGGCGGGACCGATTCGCGCCAGTTCATCGTCCAGGCGGGCTCGCGGGAAAACGCCCGCCTCGAAACGGCCGCTGGAAAGTTCCGCCCACGCGATCCCGACGACGTCGCCACCGCTCGGGTCATTGTTTTTGGCTGCTTCTTTCTTCGCTTTTTCGCGAGCCTTCTGGCTCGGTGCGAAAACGGCGGCCAAGTAGTTCGGTTCCTTGGGATCGAGCAATCCCTCGTCGGTCAACGTGCCGGCGCTGACCACCCGAGTGATCTCGCGGCGGACCAAGCCCTTGGCGGCCTTTGGATCTTCGACTTGCTCGCAGACCGCGGCTCGAAAGCCCGCACGAATCAGCTTTTGCAGGTACTGATCCAACTGGTGATGGGGAAAACCCGCCATCGCCGTCGGATTTTCGCTGTCTTTGTCGCGGCTGGTGAGGGTCAGCCCCAAGATCCCCGCAGCGACCTTGGCGTCGTCCAAAAACAGCTCGTAGAAATCGCCCATGCGAAAGAAGAGCAATGCGTCACCGCACGCCTCTTTCGCCTCGTGGTACTGTCGCATCATGGGAGTCATGGTGCGAATCGTACCGGCAGGCCGCCGCCTCGGACAGCCTCGCTGGGGTCACATTTGTGAGTAAGGTTTCGCCGAGAGTACGAATTTGTCGATCCGGCTGACCGTGCCACCGTAGCGAGGGTTTTTGCTCAGCACTTTCCAGTCCGGGTGGGCACGGAATGCGTCCCAAGCTTTTTCGCGGGCCGCTTCGTTTTTGTACACCGTCAGGTAGGTCAAGCTAGGCATTTGCGGTCCCACCAGAGCTTGTCCGATGAAAATGGGCTGAATGCCGCTGTCGAGAAAAATCGGCACTTCGCCGGCGTTGAACATTTCGACTTTCAGGTCACCCAGTCGCTCGTTGGCACTTTCGTACAGGCGAAGTTCGTACACCCGTTCGCCGTTTTCCAGCGTTCCGTCAGGAACGACGGTTTTGGGCCAGCAATCCATCGCGGTGAGCAATTCGCTGCTGATTCGCGAATAAGGGGGGGACTTCGCGTCGCGGCCCAAGTAATCCGCGGCGGCATTTTGATATTCCGAGTCCTTGGCCAATGCGGCTCGTGACGTTTCCACCTGCCCAAGCTCGGTGAACGGGATGATGACAAAGACCGATCCCGCTTTGGTTTCGGAGTTCTCTTTGGGGGCAAAGACGCCGACCGGGCCAATGTTTTGTCGTTCCAATGCGGGAATCAGTGCTTTTTCAAGATACTGATCAATCGCCGCCGCATCGCCCTTTTCGCCCAAAACAATCGTGCGGACTTCGTAGTATTCGTCAGCAAAACTCATGGCAGATTGCAAGCAAGCGGTGAGGCAAAGAGCGGCGGTCCAGCCGAATGTCATCCATCGTTTCATGGGAAGTGTCTTCAAAGTGGGAGGGAAGGATCGTTGTCCGGAGGAACGAACGCAGCAGACAAATCGGTAGTGCGTCCGGCAACCAGCGTCAATTTAACACAGCCGACCGCACCAGATTTAACTCGGCCGGTGGCGTCGAATTTACACCGACGGTGGCGAACGATTTTCACGGCCGATTCGCGTCACGCTGATCATTGAGTTTCGTGGGAGTCCACTCATCGGATTCGCGTGATACGATTTTCACCGAGGGCGTTGGCTTTGCCGATCGACCCTCCACGTATCTTCACTCCAATTCAGCGGAACGAAACTGTTGACGGATCCAGACGGCACGCCAGCGACCGACGCCCCACCGTTGCTCGAGTTGCGGGGTGTCAGCAAGCACTACGCGGACGGCGATGTCGACGCACTGGTGAATGTCAATTTGTCGATTGCGTCCGCCGAGTTTGTGGCGATCGTCGGACCCAGCGGAGGTGGGAAGTCAACTTTGCTGAACATGTTGGGGGCCCTGGACGAGCCAACTCGGGGCGAAGTTTGTTTCGAAGGCAAACCGTTGTCGCAGCAACCCAGCCTGGATCGGTTTCGAGCCCACAAAATCGGTTTCATCTTTCAGTCGTATCACTTGTTGCCCAATCTGACCGCGCAAGAGAACGTTCAGCTGACAATGTTCGACACGCACCCCAACGTGTCGCAACGAAAAGCCGAAGCGATTCGTTTGTTAGAAAGAGTCGGGCTGGGGGATCGAGTGAACCACCGTGCCGACAAACTTTCGATTGGGCAACGACAACGCGTTGCCATCGCGAGAGCAATTGCGGGGAACCCGCCACTTATCTTGGCCGATGAACCCACCGGTGCGCTCGACACGGAACGTGGGAACGAAGTGATGGATCTGCTCGATGAAATCCGCAAAGAAGAGAGTTCCACACTTGTCGTGGTGACTCATGATGAACGCGTGGCGGAGCGTGCTGACCGGGTAGTCTATATATGTGACGGAATGTTGCGAACCGTCTAAGATGTGGTGTGGGCTTTAACAGACCCTTGCGGTTTGTTCCTTCGTAAAGCCATCTCCAAATCTTTCCAACACAAACGCCACGGCACGCGATGCGTGATGTATCGACTTTCTTCATGGCCCGCGCCAGCGAACGCAACCCGAACCAGCGGAAACGTGGTTCATGGAACTTCATTGTTCCTTTGATTTGTGTCGTTGCCTGGGCTCCGTTTGCGAATGCGGAAGACGCAAGCGAATCGGACGATGCCATTCAATTCAATCGTGACATCCGTCCGATTTTGTCCGAGAATTGCTTTCACTGTCACGGACCAGACGACGAAAACCGTGAGGCTGGATTGCATCTGGATACCGAAGAAGGTGCCAAAGACTGGGCAATCGTCGAAGGCGATTGGGAAGCCAGCGAAGTCTGGTTGCGAATGGAGTCCGATGATCCGGACATGTTGATGCCGCCACCGGATTCAGAACGAAAGGTGACGCCCGAGCAAACCGAACTGGTGCGTCGTTGGATTGAACAAGGGGCGTACTATCAAAGCCATTGGTCGTTCATTTCGCCAACGGACGTCGATGTTCCAAATGAGGTGGTGATTAGCGACCAGTCACCGGGCGCGACCAACGAGATCGATCGTTTTATCAATCGTGTGTTGACGAAGGCTGGGTTGCAGCCCGAAGGAGAAGCCGACAAAGAGACGTGGTTGCGTCGGGTCACGTTCGACTTGATTGGCATTCCACCGACGCTTTCCGAAATGGACTCGTTTTTGGCCGATGACAGTCCATTGGACAAAGGCCGCGTGATCGATCGATTGCTCGCGCGTCCCGAATACGGCGAACGCATGGCGACCGATTGGCTCGACGCCGCACGGTACAGCGACACATATGGGTATCAAGTCGATCGTGATCGCTTTGTCTGGCCATGGCGAGATTGGGTGACCAACGCGTTCAACGACAACATGCCTTACGACGAATTTGTGACGCAGCAATTGGCGGGCGATTTGTTGCCGGGTGCGACTCGCGAACAGATCTTGGCGACCACGTTCAATCGGTTGCATCCACAGAAGGTCGAAGGCGGAAGCGTGCCGGAAGAGTTTCGCATTGAGTATGTTGCCGACCGAGCTCAGACCGTTGCGACTGCGATGATGGGACTGACGTATGAATGTTGCCGATGTCACAACCACAAATACGATCCGATCAGCCAAGAGAATTATTTCCAACTGAATGCGTTCTTCGACAATATTGACGAAGCCGGGTTGTATTCGTATTTCACACCATCGGTTCCAACGCCCACATTGCCGTTGCCTACCGAAGAAGAGGAACGCCGGTTGAAGCAGTTGCAAAGCGACATTGTCGTCGCGGAACAACGGCTTCGAACAACGATCCAAGAGCGACGTGATCATTGGTCTGAACAATTGAGTCAGACCAATTTGACTTCGATCGATTCATTGCCAGAACATCGTTTGGCGAAGCCTGTCGCCTCACTGGATTTCGAAGACGAACCCAAATCGCCCAACCAGTCAGTCGAAGGCAAAGTCGGGAAGGCTTGGCAGTTGACCGGCGATGACGCCGTTGCGACCGAAGTGGGGAACTTTGATCGTTCCCAGCCGTTTTCGGTTTCCCTTTGGATGAAGACTCCCGACCTCAAGGAACGCGCCGTCGTTTGGCATCGTTCGAGAGCTTGGACGGACGCCGCCAGTCGCGGTTATGAATTGCTGATCTTGGATGGAAAACTTCAGTGGTCGCAGATTCACTTTTGGCCGGGCAATGCGATCAGCGTTGTGACGAACGAAGCCATTCCCGTTGGTGAGTGGGTGCATGTCACGGCCACAACCGAAGGATCCAGTTCAGCATCTGGGCTGAAGATCCACGTCAACGGAAAAGCGGTCGAAACCAGCGTTGTTCGAGATACCCTGACCAAGCAAATCCAAGGCGGTGGCGGCGACAACATCACCATCGGCGAACGAATGAGAGATCGTGGTTTCAAGAAAGGGGCCGTCGACCAGTTCCGCGTCTTTGATGTTCGCTTGAGCGACTTGGAAATCCAACAACTCGCCCGCGATGAATATGAGTTCGACACCGAATCGGACTGGGATCGGGATCAGTTGATCGACCATGCCTTGGAGCGTTGGGACGAAGAAGTTGCCTCGGCTCGAGCCAAGTTGCGCGAGGCCCGCGTTGCGAAGTGCAAGTTGGAAGATTCGCTCGATGAAATCATGGTGATGCGTGAGTTGCCTGAGCAACGGCCCACTCACTTGCTCGCCCGCGGTGTCTACGACAGTCCACAACAAGTCGTCCAGCCAGGCACGCCTGACTTCTTGCCGCCGATGAACTCGGACGGCTCATCCAGCCCGAACCGATTGACGTTGGCGAAATGGTTGTGTGACCGAGAGCATCCGCTGACGTCACGAGTCGCAGTGAACCGATTGTGGCAAATCTGTTTTGGCCAGGGTCTGGTCCGCACGCCCGAAGATTTTGGAAGCCAGGGGATGCCGCCGACGCATCCAGAGTTGCTGGATTGGTTGGCTTTGGATCTAGCAGACAATGGCTGGGACCTGAAGCGAATGATGAAGCAGATCATGCTCTCAGATGCCTATGGTCGAAGCAGTGTCTCGACACAAGACAAACTCGCATTGGTTGATCCGTCCAATCGGCTGCTGTCGCACTTTCCGACTTATCGATTGCCCGCCGAGATGTTGCGTGACCAAGCACTCGCCGCCGGCGGACGCTTGGTTCGAACGATGGGCGGACCGCCAGCAAAACCATACGAAGTGGAAGTGTCGTTCAAGCCCACCGATCGCGACAAAGGCGAGGGTTTGTACCGGCGGAGTTTGTACACGTATTGGAAACGCACCAGCCCCGCTCCGGTGATGACAACATTGGATGCTGCCAAGCGAGATGTTTGTCGTGTTCAGCGTGAACGAACCGCGTCGCCACTGCAGGCGTTCGTGATGCTCAACGGCCCGCAAACGATCGAGGCCTCTCGCGGTTTAGCGGAACGATTGGTTCGGGAAGCATCCTCCCAGGACGTGAAGACGGTGCTTCGCGATGCATTCCGTGTCACGACGAGCCGGCGTCCAACGCAAGACCAACTGAGTGTGCTGGTCGATTTGTACGACGAGCAACTCAACTACTTTCAAACTCATGAATCAGCAACGAGCGAATTTCTCTCGATCGGCGATGCCGAGCCGGATGCTTCTCTGGACGCCAACCGCGTGGCAGCGATGACGGTTGTGGTAGGAACGTTGCTGAACTTTGATCTCTGTCTGGTGAAACGATGAACGAATCCGCACTGAATCCGATTTCAATCAATCGTCGTGCTCTGCTTCAGAATTCCGCCTATGGATTCGGCGGCATGGCTCTCGGGCAGTTGCTCGCCAGCAGTCTGGGCGAATCCAGTGCCTTCGCGAATTCAGCGGATGCGCATGGTGAGGGGACGCCCGTTCCGGGGTCGATGGGGACGTTGCATCACGCCGCGAAAGCCAAGCGGGTGATCTTTTTGTTCCAATCCGGTGCGCCGTCACAGTTGGATTTGTTTGATTACAAACCTTTGCTGAATCAAAAACACGGTACGGAACTGCCCGACGAAATTCGCGGTGGCCAGCGTTTGACCGGGATGAGTGGCAATCAATCCAGTTTGCCGCTGGTGGGCTCTCCTTTTAAATTCAAGCAGCACGGCGAGTCTGGCACTTGGATGAGTGACCAACTGCCTTACACATCCAAGATCGCGGACGACATTTGCGTCGTTCGGTCGATGTACACCGAGGCGATCAACCACGGCCCCGCGGTCACGTTCATGCAAACAGGGAGCATGTTCCCCGGACGACCCAGCATGGGCGCTTGGGTGGATTACGGCTTGGGTAGCGAGAACGAAAACCTGCCCGCGTTTGTGGTGATGACGACCAAGAACCAAAACAGTGGCCAGCCATTGGTGTCACGATTTTGGGGCAACGGTTTCCTGCCCAGCGAGCACCAGGGTGTCCAGTTCCGTAGTGGTGCCGATCCGGTGTTGTACTTGAGCAACCCACAGGGCATCGATTCAAAGAGTCGACGCTCGGCGATGGACGCTCTCTCAAAGTTGCATCAAATGCAATTGGCGACCCAAGCGGATCCATTGGTCGAGGCTCGCATTGCCCAGTACGAAATGGCGTTTGCGATGCAGTCTTCGATTCCCGAAGCCACCGACTTTGCTGACGAAACCGAAGAGGTTTTCGAACTGTACGGCAAAGATTCCAAGAATCCCGGTTCGTTTGCCGCGAATTGTTTGATGGCCCGGCGATTGGCTCAGCGTGGTGTGCGTTTCATCCAGCTTTACCACAAGGGATGGGATCATCACGGCGGATTGCCCAAGGGATTGCCCAATCAATGCAAGGCGACCGATCAAGCGTCTGCGGCTTTGGTTCAGGATTTGAAACGATTGGGAATGCTTGAAGACACGCTGGTCATCTGGGGCGGTGAATTCGGACGCACAAACTATTGTCAGGGCAAACTGACGGAAAACAGTTTCGGCCGTGATCACCACCCACGGTGTTTCAGTTTGTGGATGGCCGGCGGAGGGGTGAAGCCTGGGATTGTGCACGGTGCAACAGATGACTTTGGCTACAACCTGACGGAAGATCCCGTGCACATTCACGACTTGCACGCGACTATCATGCACTTGCTGGGAGTCGACCACGAGCGGCTGACGTTCCGATACCAGGGACGTCAATTCCGTTTGACCGATGTGCACGGTGAAGTTGTGCACGACATCCTGGCATGACCGGGTGAACGTCGTCGGTGCGATCGCCTCATCAATCTTTCGCTTTCTGTTGAGGCTGTATCGATGTTGCGTTGTGTTTGTCTATTGGGTTGTTTGCTGGTCGCGGTCTCGTCTCGCGCTGAGACACCGTCTGATTCGGAATCCCCCAAGCCTCTGCAAATTTATATTCTGGCCGGACAGTCCAACATGGAAGGTCACGCCAAGGTCGAGACGATCGACTACATGAGCGATGCCCCGAATTGCGAGGCGTTGCTCAATCGAATGCGAAACGAGGACGGATCTTTCCGCGTTTGCGATCGAGTTTCCATCTCTTACTTGACCGGTCGAGGTGAGAACAACGGAGAAGGCGTTGGCAAGCTGACCGTCGGCTACGGTTCGCGACCAACACCGAGTGAAGATGGCGGCAAAATCGGGCCCGAGTTCACGTTTGGACTGACGCTGGAAGAAAACACCGAAGCCCCGATTCTGTTGATCAAAACGGCGTGGGGTGGCAAGTCATTGTTCTACGATTTTCGTCCACCGAGTGCTGGCGCCTACGCGAGAACCCAAAACGACATCGAGCGAGATCGCAACGGCGAGAAGGATTCAGGAAAATACTATCGGTTGATGGTTGATCATGTGAAATCGGTGCTCAACGACCTCGATCGGGTCGTGCCTTCCTACCAATCCGAACAGGGCTACGAACTAGCGGGATTTGTTTGGTTTCAAGGTTGGAATGACGTTGTCAATCGGGATGTTTATCCGCGACTACCCGCCGATGCCGAGCAGAACCGATTCGCGAAATATTCCGAATGGATGGCGGACTTCATTCGTGACGTGCGATCGGATCTGAACGCTGCTGAGTTGCCGTTTGTGATTGGCGTGATGGGAGTCGATGGTAAGCACCCGAGTCCCGATCATCAGCAATTCCGAGATGCGATGGCAGCGCCGGCGAAGCTCGATGAATTTCGCGGCAATGTGGTCGCGGTGCCCACGGGGCCTTATTGGGACGACAAGCTGGGAGCCATCGCGAGCAAGTTCGGGGAGGTGCGGCAGAAGTCGTATCAACTGCGAACAAAGCAGCGGGGGCATGAGAATCATGACGGCTCGATGTCCAAAGAACAGCAAGCCGAGTTCATGCGGGAGTTTGAACGCGAGTTGATTTCAGAAAAGGAACTCGCGTTGTGGAAACGTGGCGCGTCGAACGCCGGGTACCACTATCTAGGCTGCGGAAAAACGATGGCCCAAATCGGCGAAGCATTCGCGTGGGCAATGCTGGAGTTGCAAGGCAGTTCCAACTAGTCGGCGAACGAAGGAGATCGCGGGGGTCAACACGAGTCCAGTTGTCCTGGACTCGCCCGCTCAATTCTCTTTCCTGTCTTAGGTCAGCGAAGGACGAGCTTCGCTTGTTCCGGTGGTTTCTTCGTGCTCGACCAAGAAGCGTTCCGCATCGAGAGCGGCCATGCATCCGGTTCCCGCCGACGTGATCGCTTGACGGTAGTAATCGTCTGCGACGTCGCCAGCTGCGAAGACACCGTTGACGGAAGTGTTTGTTCGGAACGCCTTGGTCCACTGGATGTAGCCTTCGTTGTTCATTTCGACCGCACCGTCTAAGAACGAAGTGTTGGGGGTGTGGCCGATGGCGACGAACATACCGCCAACCTTCAGTTCACGTGTTGATCCATCGACGGTGTCCTTCAGACGCAAACCGTTGACCAGTTTTTCATCGCCGAGGACTTCTTCCACGACGGTGTTCCAAAGGATCTCGATGTTGGGGTGATTGATGGCACGATCTTGCATGACTTTGCTGGCCCGCATTTGGTCGCGACGCACGAGCAAATAGATCTTGTCGGCACCTTTTAGGTTGGCCAGGTAGGTGGCTTCTTCGACCGCGGAGTCACCACCGCCGACAACGGCCAATGGCTTGCTGCGGTAGACAGGTAGTGCACCATCGCAAACGGCACAGGCGCTGACGCCCTTGTTCTTGTAAAGTTCTTCGCTTGGCAGACCCAAGTAATTGGCTCGGGCACCGGTGGCGATGATCACCGTGTGAGCTTGGACCGGCTCACCAGAGGCTGGGTACAGCGTGTGCGGTGGTCCTGAGAAATCGACGCGTTCGATGTCGTCACTAACCACTCGTGTGCCGAAATTCAACGCTTGTTGCTTCATCAGTTCCATCAACTCGACGCCTTGCACGGCGTAGTGTGGTTGGCCGTCTTTTTCGTGGCCTTCGGGAGCCATCGGTAAGTTCCAGTGTCGATCTTTGTCGACGGCGGACTCCACGAACGCACGGACGTTGCCGGCGGGAAAACCGGCGAAGTTTTCAATTTCGGTGGTGTAGGCAAGCTGACCCAAAGGAATCATTTCTGGCTTGACCGTGCCCTCGTAAAGAACGGGATCCAGGTTCGCTCGAGCCGCATAGATGGCCGCTGACCAACCCGCCGGCCCACTGCCGATGATGATCGTCTTTTCGATTTTGGATGGGGCGTTTCCGTTGCTGGAAGCAGAGCTCATGATTCAGTCTTGATGGGTGAGTGGTCGCGAAAGCGAAATGGTCTCGATTGGGCCTGCGGCATCGTTCGGAGCCCACACGTTTCGCGTATTATAGGGGCCGAATTCGAATCGACGACCGGCCAGTGGCAGGAATTCCGCCGGGAACGATTGGGATTTGCGAATCGGTTCCGTCAAACCGTCTCGGTCGGTCTGGCCGCTTCACTGCGATCCGCGGACCAATCGCGAAAACGGGAGGTCGTGAAAGTCGCGTCCTCCTACTGAAGAATGGCGAGTTCCTGCCCTGCACCGCCGGTAAACTCCGTTTGCTCGCGACCAGTCCTCGTCGCTTTCCCCTCGCCACTTGCCCCTTGTCTTCATCGTCCCTCGTCTGCTCCCGCCGTTCGTCCCCACCTTTGCCAGCCGGCTGATTACTCCGTATGAGCACTCTTGTCATTGCGATCCTTTCGATGGTCGCGTTTGTCGTCGCCTACCACACCTATGGTCGCTATCTCGCCACGAAGTTGTTTCGGCTGAGCGGTGACGAACCGATGCCTAGCGTTTCGCTGCGGGATGACGTCGATTTTGTGCCGACCAATAGGTCGATCGTTTTTGGCCACCATTTCACCAGCATCGCTGGGACGGGCCCGATCGTCGGCCCGGCACTGGCGGTTTTTTGGGGATGGTTGCCGGCGTTGCTTTGGGTTGTGTTCGGTTCCATTCTGATCGGCGGCGTGCACGACCTGGCCGCGTTGGTGATTTCAATCCGAAACCGGGGCGAGTCGATTGGGCAAGCCGCGGGACGATTGATTTCGCCACGAGCGAAGGTGCTGTTCCTGATTGTCCTGGCGCTGGCGTTGTCGATTGTTCTGGCGGTGTTCGGGTTGGTGATTGCAAACATCTTCAAGCTGTATCCCGAATCGGTTTTGTCCGTCTGGACCGCGATGCCGGTGGCTGCGTTCATCGGTTGGGCGGTGATTCGACGCGGAGGCAATTTGGTCCTGCCGTGCTTGATCGGGCTGGGGATCCTCTATCTGACCGTTTATTTGGGCACGACGACGTTGCCTTTGGATTTGGCAGAGGTGTTGCCCGCGGATGCGGTTTACATGACCCCCGTGGTCGTTTGGACTTTGCTTTTGCTGGTTTATGCCTTTTTCGCTTCGGTGTTGCCGGTTTGGTTGTTGCTTCAGCCCCGTGACTTCTTGAACAGTTTGCAGTTGGGGGTGGCTTTGGTTTTGTTGGTCGCTGGTTTGGCGGTTGCTTCGCTGAACGGGCAAGCCAATTTGGCCACCGCAGCACCCGCGATTGCAAAGCAAGTGCCCGCGGACGCGCCACCGATGTTGCCGTTTTTGTTCATTACCATCGCATGTGGTGCTTGCAGCGGATTTCATTGTTTGGTCAGCAGCGGTACGACGAGCAAGCAGCTCAAAAACGCTCGTGACGCTCAGATGATTGGATATGGTTCCATGCTGGGCGAAGGCATGCTGGCCGTGCTGGTGATCTTGGCCTGTTGCGCGGGAGTTGGCATGGGCCGGCTGACTCGCGACACGTCATCGGGTTCGATCGAGATCACGCGGCAAGAACCCGTCGCGATGGCGGAAGTTTCTGCGGAGGAAGCCGCATTGGATGGCTCGGCAGCGTGGCGTTCCTATTACCGAACCGGACGAACGACCACCGATGGCTCCGAAGGAGCTGCCGCAGCTGCGGGTGGTGGATGGAAGGGACAAGGGCTCGACAAAAAGCTGGCTGCTTTCATCGACGGGGGTGCCAACTTCATTTCGGCAATCGGTATCCCGTTGAAATACGGCGTTGCGATCATGGCGGTGATGGTTGCATGTTTCGCCGCGACAACCTTGGACACTGCGACTCGCCTGCAGCGTTATGTGATCAGTGAACTCGCCTCTTCGGCCGGTTGGCAGGCTGGTACCAACAAATACGTTGCAACGACGCTCGCTGTGGGCATCGGGATGGCCATCGCCGTTTTCGCGGGCGACAGCCCCGGCAAAGGTGGCTTGATGTTGTGGCCGTTGTTTGGTGCAACCAATCAGCTTTTGGCTGGTTTGGCTTTGATGGTCGCCGTTTTCTATCTCGCGCGACGCAGTCGACCTGTTGCGGTTCTGGCAATGCCAATGGGCATGATGTTGTTGTTGCCCGCGTGGGCAATGGTCTTTGATTTGGTCAACAACTGGTGGCCGCAGCGAGACTATGTACTGATCGGATTCGGAACTTTGGTTTTGATTCTGCAGGCTTGGATGGTGGGCGAAGCGGTTTCCCTGTGGCGACGTTTGCCCGAAGTGATGAAGGAAGCCAAGGCAAATGGCGAACCGGCGAGCACTGATCCTCTCGCGACTCCGTAATTGACTCGAGCTTCGTGGACGCTGGTTTACGGCGTTGCGAGCTTCTTTGCCGCGATCCAGCTTTTGCGACGCTGTACCTCTCGAAATACAGCGAACGCCTGAGACGCAGTGGTCTTCAATGGACCATCGTGATTGCGAATCGCCGCTGCGCAAAAGCGGTGTCGAAGTAGCACGTCTAGGGGGCGGCTCCCGATTGCGGAAGCTTTTCGAGAAGCGACGGCCATTTTCTTCACAATATCTTCAACACGACTTCTTGGCCCAAATTGGCGAGTTCGCTGTGTTAAGGGTGAGGCAATGCCGCAAAACCCAGTGTTTTAGGGGGTGCAAGGGGCTGTTCCGTCGACTGGCCCGATGCGTTTGTCAAGCCGAGGAAGAGGATTACAATTCCACCGCGCGGGCACCAAACCGCATCAAAGGATTGTAAGAGACGGATTTTGTGCCTTTTCGAACAGACGTTCCCCACTCCCTCTATCGTCCCAGAAATTCAGGCGATCCGACAATGAAATTCTCCTCTTTCGCTTTCTCGTGCTTGATCGCCCTCGCGGTCGTTTCGACAGGCTGTGACAAGTCTTCATCGAACACTGAGCCCGGCGCCGACTCATCGGCACCAGCGGCTGAATCAAACTTGGTCGGCACGATCAAAGTCGACGGCAGCAGCACCGTGCAGCCGATCAGCAACGCCATCCGCGAAGGCTTCATCAAAGAACACCCCAACGTTGACATCATCGTCAGCGGCAACGGGACCGGAAACGGATTCAAGAGCTTCTACGACAAGGGCACTGACATCTCCGATGCTTCGCGTCCTATCAAAGGCGGCGAATTCGAACAGTGCAAAGAAAATGGCGTTGAGTTTGTTGAGCTGCCCGTCGCATACGATGGTTTGACCATCGTTGTGAACCCTCAAAACGACTGGGTCAAAGAACTGACCGTCGATCAACTGAAGTCGATGTTCGTCGGCGACGACGCAGTGAAGAACTGGAGCGATGTTGATCCGAGTTGGCCTGAAGAAGCAATTCAAATCTATTCCCCAGGCACGGGATCGGGAACCTACGATTACTTCCACGAAGTATTGGCGAAGAAGTCGAAGAAAGAACTCCGTGGTGACATGAACCTGAACGAAGATGACAACATCTTGGTCAAGGGCGTTTCAGACAACAAATTCGCGATTGGCTTCTTCGGAGTTGCCTACTACGAAGAGAACAAAGACAAGCTTCGTTCCGTTCCTGTTGTCAATCCAAAGGATGAAGTTGCCTACGAGCCAACGACTGAGAACATTGCATCGAACAAGTACGCTCCATTCAGCCGCCCTTTGTTCATCTACGTCAACACTGACTCGCTGAATCGTGCGGAAGTTCAAACCTTCGTCGAGTACTTCGTGGCCAACACTCCCGAAGTCAGTGAGAAGGTTGGCTATGTCCGTTTGCCTGAAGCTGTGATGGCAAAGGCTCAAGCCAACTTGGACGCGGTCAAAACCGGCACCCACTTTGTCGACGAGTCGGGAGAAAGCCGTAGCGGTGCATTGACCGATTTGTTCATTGAAGAGAATCTCGTCAAGTAAACATTCGTTTCACTTGTTTCTAGATCTTTTTGTTCGCCGCTTCCCTGGCGGCGAATGCTTTTCTTAGGGCTGCCCTGCGATCCAAGCAGGGTGGTGGATCGGGAAGACTGCTTTGAATCGTCCAGCCGCGCTCGTCAACAAGAAGTTTCGTTCGACGGGAATTGGTGTGGTGCAAGAGAAGGTCATGGTGGCTTTGCTCGCACTTTGCGCACTCATGACCATCGGGATCACCGTGGGCATCATCGTGATGCTGATTGGTGAGAGCTGGAATTTCATCCAGAGCAAGTACGTCTCTCTCAGCGAGTTCCTCACCGGAACCGAGTGGACGGCTCTTCAGAGCAAAGACATTGAGAAAGCGGAGTTCGGGATCTGGCCATTGTTGTCGGGAACCCTGCGTGTCACGGTCATTGCCATGTGCATCGCATTGCCATGCGGTCTGATCACAGCAATCTTTTTGTCCGAGTTTGCTTCCAATCGTGTTCGAGCGATTTTAAAGCCGACGCTTGAGGTCATCGCGGGGATCCCAACGGTGGTTCTCGGCTATTTCGCAGTGTTGGTCGTCAGCCCATCGCTGCAGTTTTTCTCCGGTGGTGGATTCGACACTTTCAATGCCACCAGTGCCGGAATCGCAGTTGGCATCCTTTGTTTGCCAATGGTGAGTAGTCTGTCCGAAGACGCTTTGCACGCCGTGCCGCGAGCTCTTCGCGAAGGGGCGTATGGATTGGGATGCACTCCGTTTGAAACCGCCGTCAAGGTGGTCGTGCCCGGGGCACTTTCGGGGATCATCTCAGCCTTCTTGCTGGCATTCAGCCGGGCGATTGGCGAAACGATGGTGGTGGCATTGGCAGCGGGAACGCGAGCCACTTTTACAGCTGACCCACGTGAACAATCTCAAACGATGACAGGCTTCATTGTTGAGATGATCAAGAGTGAGAACGAGTATGGGACCGTTCAATATTTCAGTTTGTATGCGGTCGCAATGACGCTGTTTGTGATCACTTTCGGGATGACGTTGGTCGGCCAATTGATTCGCCGTCGCTACCAAGAAGTTTACTCCTGAGTCACTCCCGCTTTTACTCACAGATACAAGTTTCATGGCGACTGATATCAACGCACCGGTCGACGACAGCGGCCCGCCGGCGACCTCCGGGTATCCGGGCGGCGGCTACGCGGTATCGACTGATAACTCAAGCCGACGCAAACTATACAGCCGGTTGTTCTATCTGCTCTGCGTTTTGATCTCTGGTCTCAGCGTTGTGGTTTTGGGAGTCCTTTTGGTCTCCATCGGATGGCAAGGTCATTCGCGATTGACCTGGGATTTGCTTCAGAACTCACACAGCGAACTCAATCCTGAATCGTCCGGCATGTGGCCTTCGATCATCGGGTCGGTCTTCATCTGCGGCATTTGTGCTGCTTCCGCCCTGCCGCTGGGAATTGGCACCGCGATTTTCTTGGAAGAGTTCAAGCCGGCCAGTAAGCCGCTGCGAATGCTGCACAGCTTCATTCAATTGAATATTTCCAACCTCGCCGGTGTTCCATCCATCGTTTATGGATTGCTCGGTCTGAGTTTGTTTGTCTTCATGTTCAATGTCTTCGGTCGGATTCAGGTCAATGAATCCAGCGGGACTGAATTGTTCGGAGTCAGCCACTACTATCAGGTTCTCTCGCTTGCGGGGGGCGGGCACACGGTTCTGATTCCCCAAGAAGACGAGTCGGAAAAAACCATCAAAATTGATGAGCCCACTCAAGCGGTTTCTCGTGACGGAGAGACGTTTGAGTTGGCGATTTGGGATCCCGCATCGGGCCAGCCCAAACCGAGTGACCCGGAGGTTCGGAAGCGAACCGTTCGGAAGGGCCAAGGCGGTGGTGCTTATTCCGAAACGGAGTGGTACTACCTGAGGTTGCCGTTTGGTAAAAGCTTCCTGGCGGCAGGTTTGACGCTCTCCCTGGTTATTTTGCCTATTGTGATCATCGCATCCCAGGAAGCTCTTCGCGGAGTCGCCCCCAGTTTGCGGGAAGCCTCGTTTGGATTGGGATCCACCAAGTGGCAAACTGTTCGGCATGTTTCGCTACCGGCGGCCATGCCGGGTATCATGACGGGTGCCATTTTGGCGATGGGCCGCGCGATTGGTGAAGCGGCACCAATCTTGGTGGTGCTCGGTGCCGCAGTGGCAAAGAATTCCGGGCCCCAGAATTTGATGGATAATGTGGTTACGATGCCGGTGTTGATTTTTAATTGGGCCGGCCGTCAACAAGCTGCTTATCAAGAACTCGCTGCAGCGGCGATTATCGTCTTGCTCGCCGTGTTGTTGCTGATGAACTCAGCAGCGATTTACCTTCGACAAAAAATGCGGGTGGGATAAAACGGTCCAATGAAAGCTCTAAACGCGAATACCTCCACGATGTCTGAAGTCTCTCGATCGGCGACTCCCCAATCGGATTCACCCGCGCAAGCGGAGGTGACGCCGGAAGTCTGCATTCGCATTGCAAATTTTAACGCCTGGTACGGGTCGTTTCAGGCGATTCACAACCTTTCTCTCGACGTGCCTCGTAATCAGGTGACCGCGTTCATCGGTCCCAGTGGTTGTGGCAAGAGCACGTTGTTGCGATGGATCAATCGAATGAACGACATCGTTCCCTCGGCGAATAGTCGTGGGACTCTGATGATTGATGAGTTGGATGTGCTGGCACAAACGACTGACGTTGTGAACCTTCGTCGTCGCGTCGGGATGGTGTTTCAAAAGCCCAACCCGTTTCCGAAATCCATTTACGACAACGTTGCGTTCGGCCCCAAGTTGCACCTCTATCTCAGTCGTGCTGAGCTGGATGAGTTGGTTGAATGGTCGCTTCGCAAGGCGGCGGTTTGGGATGAAGTGAAAGACCGGCTTCACGCACCCGCACTGGGATTGTCCGGTGGTCAACAACAGCGGCTGTGTATCGCTCGTGCGATCGCGGTTGGTCCGGAAGTTCTCTTGATGGACGAGCCGTGTAGCGCACTGGATCCCGCCAGCACGTTGGCGATCGAAGACTTGATCTATGAGCTGCGTGAGCAGTACACCATCGTGATGGTGACCCACAACATGCAGCAAGCAAGCCGCTGCAGCGACCGGACGGCTTTCTTTTTCGAAGGAAAGTTGGTCGAATCGGGGCCCACGCAGGATGTCTTCACCAAGCCCCAGGAAAAGCGAACCGACGATTACGTTCGCGGGCGTTTCGGTTGATCCGATCTCTTTGCGTTGGCAGGCAATATCTATTTATTCTCATCCTTCGGCGAACGATGTTTGCTAAAGGATCGCTTTGGAAACACGTATGAGCAAGCATCTTCATCGAGCCGTTCAGGATCTCCGCACCGACTTGGTGGAGCAATTTGGCGTCGTCGAGCAGATGATCAATATGTCAGTTCGGGCACTTGTTGAACGCCGTCCCGACATGGCTGTTCAAGTGATCGAAACCGACGACAAGGTCGATGCGAAAGACATTCGGATCGAAGAAGAGTGCTTGAAGTTGTTGGCGCTCTATCAACCTGTCGCGATTGATCTTCGCTGGATGGTGTCCGCGATCAAGCTCAATGGTGATTTGGAACGCATGGCCGATCTGGCTTGCAACATCGCAGAACGGAGCAAGTCATTGGATTTGTTTCCGCTGTTCAAAGTGCCGGACGACATCAACCAAATGGTGACAATCACTCTGGAAATGGTTCGTTCCGCGCTGGATTCCTTCATCGAGCAAGATGCGGAGCTCGCTCGCGAAGTGATTTCTCGCGACGACGAGGTGGATCGTTTGAATGTTGAGTTGATCGAAGAACTGCAATCGATGATGAAAACCGACACGGACTGGATTGAGCCCGCTGTTCATTGCTTCAGTGCCACTCGCCACATCGAGCGAATTGCCGACATGGCCACCAACGTCGCGGAAGAAACCATTTACATGGTCAGTGGCGATATCATCCGTCACAAACATCACCTGGAAGAAGGCAAAGCTCACTGAGGTGGCTGGTATGGGTTGCCGGATTCGTAAGGTTTCTGTAAGTCTCCGCCGTTTGCCGGCGGCAGTTCGTCGCGCTTGAGTGATTGCATGGGCGACGATTCATCGTCGTCCTCGCCGATCGCCAAAAGACGTTGCCGCTTCTCTTCCCAGCGTTCTCGTTGTTGCTTGAGTTTCTTGTCGATAAGCAGGGTCAATGCCGGCAAGACAACCGCCAGCAGAATGGCGATCAGAATCATGATTCCACAGGATCGTCAGCGGAATCATCCGGCTTGCCGGTCGTCTCGAACAGAATTGCATCGATTCGTTGTTTCAAAATGATTTTGTCGTCACGTACTTTGGCGGCTTGTTCAAAGTTTTGGTCGGCTACGAAATTCTCTATCTCGATTTGCAATTGCTCCACTTTGTCGAGCAGATCGCGGAGTTCTGCTGAATCAGGGCAGTACTTCAATGCGATTTTTCGGTCGGTGCCATACCAGTAGCCGATCTCTTCACATGCTTTTCCGATCTGAGTGAACACCTTCGTATCCGTTGAGATTTTGAGTGGGTTGTATTCGGCGGCAATGTTGGAAATGAATTGTCGGCGGTCGAACGAAAGCACCATGTAGTGCGGCCCCGTCCGTGCGACGAAATTCAGAAGCCGTTCGAAGAGGTTGCTCGGCGGGGTGGTTGGGAGCGTGATCCGTACCGAGTCTGCAAGCACGATTGCTTCTAGGTTTTGCTCGCGTAGTCGTTCCGCGAGCGCTTCCGGATCCCAGGTCTCGTTTGTTGGCACGTGGAACATGTCGTGACTTCATAGGAGTGGCGTTTTTCCGATTGGACCATCGGATGGCTACGGCTGGTAGTCCGAGTGGTGGCATCGAGTCGGATGGGTATCAGGGCGTGGGCGGTCGTGAGGGGGTGGTTTGTCCATGAAAAAAAACTCGGGACTGCGATGCAATTCCGAGGCTTTGGATTGTTTCTGCGAGTGGCTTGCAGAGCTGATCAGGTCGTTGGGAGTTCGACCAGTTTCTTTTCTTTGGCCATTTGGCGGATGTCCTCGGTGATCTTCATCGAGCAGTACTTCGGTCCGCACATGCTGCAGAAGTGAGCGCTCTTGAAGGTGTCTTGAGGAAGTGTTTCGTCGTGGTATCGCTGGGCTGTTTCCGGGTCGAGCGACAAACGGAATTGCTCTTTCCAGTCGAATGCAAATCGAGCTTTCGAAAGGGCGTCATCACGATCTTGGGCGCCTTTGCGTTTGCGTGCGACGTCAGCGGTGTGGGCGGCAATCTTGTATGCAATCACGCCTTGCTTAACGTCTTCCTCGTTTGGCAGACCCAGGTGCTCTTTGGGGGTCACGTAGCACAACATGGCGGCACCGTGCATGCCGGCATTGGCCGCACCGATGCAGCTGGTGATATGGTCGTAACCGGGAGCGATGTCGGTGACCAATGGGCCCAGTACGTAGAACGGGGCACCGTGGCAGACTTCGATTTGCCGCTCAATGTTCATTTGGATTTGGTCCAAAGGAATGTGTCCTGGTCCTTCGACCATGACCTGAGTGCCTTTTTCCCAGCCGCGTTTGGTGCATTCACCGAGAACGTCCAGTTCGGCGAACTGAGCGTCGTCGGAAGCGTCTGCGATCGAACCCGGACGTAGTCCATCGCCCAGCGACCAAGTTACGTCGTACTCACGCATGATGTCGCAAAGATCGTCGAAGGCTTCCAGCAATGGGTTTTGCTTGTTGTGAGCCATCATCCATTTGGCGATCAGCGATCCACCGCGGCTGACGATACCGGTCACGCGATTGACGGTCAGGTGCAGGTGTTCCAGTTTGACACCGCAGTGAATCGTCATGTAGTCAACGCCCTGCTTGGCCTGGTGCTCGACCATGTCCAAGAAGTGTTGAGCGTTCATGTCTTCGATATTTCCGCCGAGCTCTTCCAGCATTTGGTAGATCGGCACGGTTCCGATTGGAACGGGGCTCTTGTCGATGATTTGACGGCGGATGTTGTCAATGTCTTTGCCGGTCGACAAATCCATGACCGTGTCGGCACCGAAGTGGACCGCGGTGTGGAGCTTTTCAAGTTCTTCGCCAACATTGCTGGTCACGGCGCTGTTGCCGATGTTCGCGTTGATTTTGCACTTGGCAGCGATGCCGATCGCCATCGGTTCCAAAGCGCCAGCCGCGTGGACTTTGTTGGCTGGGATCACCATGCGGCCCGAGGCGACTTCATCGCGAATCAGCTCGACCGGCAGGTCTTCGCGTTTGGCGACGTATTCCATTTCGGGGGTGATTTCGCCCGCGCGGGCAGACAGCAGCTGGGTCATGCGATTAGAACTCAGGAATTCGGAGTGCGAATGGGTTGGTAAAAGTTATACGTCAGCACCGGTGCATCGAGTAGGCCGCAAAAAGCCGACTCGGGCAGGTTAAGCCAACGATTTGGAAGACAGTTAGCCGACGATTCCACGTTCGATTTCGCGGCCCACTTGATCCCAGGACATGTCAGCGGCTTCCTCGGGAACACTGCCGGAAAGCTGCAGCAGCCAGGTGAGAGCGTGAACGCGTTCAGCAATCACTCCGGGATCCAGTCCACCGGGAATGTCTCGTCCCGCTGCTCCTTCAACCGCGAGCTTCCACCACAAGCAAACATGCACATCAGCAGCTTGAAGTAGCTCTTCCATTGGCCGCAGGATGGCGTGTTTGATCAGGTCTTCGTGCGGTAGCGACAGGATCAAGCGAAGCACGCTGGCGAGGTCACAGCGTTCATCGGGCCAATCGAGGTCCGGTTGCATTTGCAAGGCCCACTGCAGTGTGTGCAGCGACTCGTAACGCCATGCGGCGGTGTCGACCATTTCAGCAGGAGGCGAAACGAGGTCGAAGAAATCTTTCTCGGCGGGTGTTAGCGCTTCTGCGGCCAACGGGGATCGCTCGCGGACCCGGTCCAAGTCGAGCGTTTGGTTGTTGGCCATCGCTTCGGCTCGAGCCGCAACCGCAAACAGTCCCAGCATTCGCTTGGCCGCGATCGCAGGTGCAAAGGTTTCGGTTTCGCTGCTGCTGGGCAGAGGAGCGGTGCCGTCGACTGGGTCGAGATTGCGGTTTCGCAGGACGGTTTCTGACTCGAGGCGTCGTTGTCGGGATTCCGGAAGAAAAGGAATCTGGGCTTCGGCATCGAAATTCCCAGGGCCGTGCAATTGTCGTCCGGCAGGATCGTTCAGCGTCGCTGGTTTGCCGTTGCTTTCGGGGGTCCACCAAAGAGCATTGGCAGTCCAGGCCCAATGTTGCCAGTCCGACGCGGGAAAGCTCGCCTGCGAATTTTTGGGCGATTCCATGCGAAAGACGTGCCGGGTGCGTTGCAGGTGACGCTGCAGGAGTGCCGCCAGCGGATTGGGAGATTGATTCGGGGAATCAATCTGTTCCCAGCATTCTTCCAGCAGATCTTCGGTTGCCTCGGGGGCAAGTTTAGTTGCGTTCCAATCCGACTCAGTTTCAGTGGGGTTCGCGGGAACGCGAACCGTCGAAATGGCGAAGTGGACCGAAGAAGATGAAGGCTCGGACGGATTGCCCATTGGGCTCAGCCGAGGCCCCACTTTTCTTGGAACCAAGCCACGCGGTCAGCACGACGCGGGCTGTAGTTTGCGGTCGGTTTGAACTTTTCTCGTTTCAAGAAGCTGATCATCGCCGCGGCGGGCACATAAGCGTGCTGGGTGATCGCATCGGTTGTTTCGCTATCGGCTTTCCAGTTGTACAGGATCGCTTTGTCGCGTTCGAACCATTCGTCGAGGTAAGCCGCATCGGTCGAGCTGCAGACAACGTGCTCGTAGTCCTTTTTGCAAAGGAATCCAAGCATTCGTCCCGCCATGTCGCGAGTCCGGGCGGTATCGCCGTCACAGGTGGCCGAAGCAACATTCCAAACCGACGCGAAGCCATGCTCGTCGGTATCGTCTTTGTTGTAGCGCAGAACGATTTCGACGGGGGTTTCTTCTTGGGGCGTATCTTCGGTTTGCTCGGTAGCCATAAAGCGTCAGGGCGCAGCTTGTGAGGGGTGAAAGGGAAGTCCGGTATTGAACACGAAAATGCCTAGAAAGAGAAGTCCCCGCCGCAGTGCTGCGTCAAATTCCGCTTGGAGAGCCCTGGTGAAAGTGGCATAATTGGAGGGTTCGCGGTGAATTTGCCGGCGACGCTTTCACATGGATGGTGGCGAAATCAGGATGGTGACCAAACGCAAAGGACGTAAGAAGCGGCATTCACAGCCCGCTGACCTGTTGAATGAAATGGGTGGGGAGGTTGGCGAAACTCCTGACGCGAATCATGCGGAAGAGGCCAGCGACCGGGCGAATGACGCCACCCAGGTCGGTGAGGCCGTTGCCGGGTACGAGCTGGCGAGCGATGCCAGCGGCGAACCCGTTGCTGACAGTGCCGCGCGGCAACGTCCGTCAGGTCACCTCGATCATTGTCCTTCGGGTGTACGTGTTCCGGTCCCCGCCATTTCCTCCCATCTGATCGAAGGCTTTGGGCCTGATTCGCTGGACCCCTACGGTGGCCGTCCCGGTGACATGGTCGGTGCCAGTGATCGAAAGGGGCTGAGGTCGAAGGTCCGCACCCTATGCCCGCCGGTTCCGGGGATCTACGGAATGTTCGATCGGCATGGCGAGCTGATTTATGTTGGCAAGAGTCGGTCGTTGCGACACCGATTGCTGAGTTACTTCGGTGAGGCCGCACGCAAAGAAAAGGGTGGCCGTATCATCGAGAATTCGAGAGCCATCCAGTGGGAAACCCAGCCCAGCGATTTCGCCGCTCAATTGCGAGAGCTGCAATTGATTCGACGTTGGACACCGCGGTTCAATGTTCAGGGCGTTCCTCATCGGCATCGTCCGGTCTATTTGTGCTTGGGACGAAAGCCAGCGGAAACGTTCTTCCTGGCCAGTTCACCGCCGGCAACAGATTGCGTTGCCATCGAAGGACCATTCTATGGTGCCGAAAGAATGCGATCGGTGGTGGACGCGCTGAACAAGACGTTTCAGCTTCGTGACTGCAGTCAGCAAACTGTCTTTCAGTACCAGGACCAGTTGTCGCTCTTTGAGTTGAGTCCGCGACCCGGATGTCTTCGTCTTGAAATTGGCACTTGCCTGGGCCCATGTGCGGCAGCGTGTTCTCGAGACGAATACGTTCAACGAGTGAACGCTGCGCAAAGTTTTTTGGACGGATTCAACGACGAGCCCTTGGTCGCCGTCCGCGAATTGATGGAGTCTGCTTCGGCGAACCAGCAATACGAATTGGCGTCGCGAGCCCGCGACACGCTGAAGTCGCTGCAATACGCTTCACGAAAGTTGGGGCACTTGGCCGATGCGCGACGTGATTTTTCGTTTGTGTATGCCGCGACGGGATACGACGCGTGTTCAATTTGGTATTTGGTTCGAAGTGGTGAGATCATTGATGTCGCTTCTGCTCCCAAGGACCGGGACCAATACCAGATTCTACGGCCGACGCTAAAGAAGTGGCAGTCCTTGCTGGGATCGCGGCATCAACGTGTGCGAGTCGATCAGCCGCACAGTGTGGCCGTCGTCGCATCTTGGTTCCGCAAGCATCGCGGTGAACTGAAGCAAACGTTTCAGCCGGAAGGTGCCGGCAGACGCTACCACCGCCTGGCGCACCATCGCGCGGATGCGCTGTGAGCTGAGTCGTTGCTCTTTTAATCAGTCTTCAAGACTCGAGATCACCGATTGGATTTCGCTGGGTGAGATGCGTTTGCAGGAAGCTTCCATCATCTTTCTCAGGTGTTGTTTGCCTTCAAATCCTGACACAGATCCGATGTTTCCTAGAGGACCCTTGCTGTCGATGATTTTGGTTCCGTCGGCGGAGAACATGGCGTGAAACGGGATGCCAACATGATTTCCATCGGTCAAGCGATTCACGATTTCACTGTTCTCTGAACTCGTACCCTGCTCCAGTTTCAGCATTACAAAGTCCTTGCTCAATACGTCGCTGTGGTCATCCAGCCAGCGAGCGAATGTGAAGCATGGACCGCAGTAGCGTCCGCTCAATCGCACCCAAACTCGTCGGTCCGTTTTCTTTGCCACGGCGAACGCTTCGTTCCAAGCTTTTTCCATGTCAACATCCTCCAGTGCGTGTTGACTCAGGAATGCTGATGCTTGAGCGACGCTGCTCGGGGCACTGGCATCAAACGTTTCGCGTCCGATTTCCGTTCCGGATTTATCGTAGGCAATTGCAGTGACCATGTTTTCGCTGGGGGCGGTCCAATTTTTCGTCGCTGCGAAATTGGCGTCTGCTGCATCAGGATGGTAGGTCAGTGACATGAACTTCGCAGCAGCACGATTTTTTCGATAGTTCAAGAGGTGATCACCTATGAACTGATTCATTTTGGCATTTTCTTGGGAGAGAATGACCATTGGACGGTAGCCACCCAGTCGGCAGTCTCGCATTAGAGTTGACCAACGTAGGGCGATGGGTTTGCGGGGTGCTTTTGACTGGGTTGTGCTTTGAAGTCTTGAAACCAACGGCGGACGTTTTTCGCCGGGTTGCAGATAGACTTGGTCGAGCCGCCAGTCCTGGCCTTCGGCGTAGATTGTGGTGGTCACAAAACACGGCAGACCGGTGATGACATAGTTGCCATCGGCATCCGAAGTTGCGATCTGCTTCACAAGTCTTATTCGAGAGGGGAACGTGACCGCACCGAATGGATCAACTGTTTGAGGAGCGGTTGGGTCGCGTATGTTCCCGATCGCGGTGATCTTTTGACCGGCAACAGGAGATCCTTCTGAATTCGTCACGCGACCGTGAAGGGGCTGTGTCGGATGCATCGTGACAACGATCGGTTGCGAGAGATCTTCGGCGATGGTGACGCCTGCGAATCGCTCATCATCGGTGACGGCGCCAACTCCAAGTTTGGTTGCCGCTGTTGTGAAAGAAAACGTTGTGACGCCGTTGAGCCGGATCAATCGTTTGTCCCGAGTCTTGCCGTCGATGGCACCGATTGTCAGTTTCCAGTCGGCCAAAGAGGCGTCAGTGTTTTCTGCCAACACCAGCTTTCCTGTCACCAGTCTTGATTCGGCGATTTCTCGGTGAAGTTCAACAAAGTTCTCGCTGTTTTCCGCCGCATCGATGCGAGCTGAACTTCGCCAGTCTTTTTGAGAAGCTGAAACTTCCACGGTGCCGGGAAGCACGAGCATTGTCGCGATTCCATCCTCGTTGGTGGTTGCCCAAGTGCTTCGCCCAGTGACACCTGACCGGGATTCTCCCTCTTCGATCCATTCGTAGCGGTGCTTCTCTCTGAATGCCACGCTGACGTTGGCGACGGGGGTTCGATCCAGGCCGGCAGTCAACTTGGCCTTGGCCAGGACGCCGTTTTGTAGCGTCAACTCAGGTGCATTGACTTGCGACGTCTTCGGATCAAACGCAAGCACGTCCGAGTAGTCACTGATCAAATTCGAGTCGTTGATGCGGACGCAGTAGGTTGCGCCGGGAAGCACATCGATCAAAAAGTGCCCCTTGGAATCGGTGATCGCATAAAGCTGTTCGCTATGACCATCCGTTTCTGCCTGGAAAGTTCCGGCTTGAACATTGAAGCCGGCCAAATTTGTCAGATCACCTTTGAGTGTTCCCATCACTCGGTGGCGCTCGACGCGTCGTTTCAGCGTGATGACCAGCGCGTCATCGACAGGAGTCGCTTTTTTGAGAATGAACCAGTCTTGGCTGAGCAGTTCGGCGTAGCGATAGACCTCCGGCCAATCCGGGAAATATTTCAAAACGGCTTCACCATTCGAATCCGTCTTCAATTCCCACTGATCGGTCGTGCCGATGTAGTTGACGTACGGCACGGGAGTCGCCAACTGCATTCGGAATTCAACGCCCTCGATACCGTTGCCATCTTCGTCAACCATGCGGATGGTTTGGTCACGACACTTTGACAGTTCAACGTAGTGAACCGGGGCGTTGCCATCTCGCACGGGTTGGCGACTGAATTGATAGCCACCGACGCGATGGTCCGCGGTCCACGCAGTGATGGACGACAACCTTTTGTTTTCGTAGAGACCGATTCGAGCCATCCCGTTGCGGTCGGTTTTCTCGCGAGCGGTTCGACCGAATGCGATTTGAACCTGCACGTTCGCGTTCGGAACGGGCTGGTTCTTCTCGGTGACATGGATCTCGGTGAACCCTGTTGGACGTTGTAGCTCGACGTTCATACCACCTTCGAGGAAGCCATGGAGTTCACGGCGACTGACATGGTGAAAGGCGCGTTCGTCGCTGGTGCCATCTCGGCGAACATCCACACGGAGGTTGTACCAACTCAAACCTGAGGCAGGCAACCAAGCCTCGAAAGTATTGCCACTGATCGTTGGCGTGATGCGTTGACTGCTGTAAGCGGATTGAAGCGAGATCTCGATCAGCGGATCAGCAACTGGATTGCCGTCCGGGTCAATCACGGAGCCTCGCAAGAGAACTTCGGTCGACGCGCCAACACCCCGGGTTTGGATTCCCAATTCATCGGATTGCTCGCGGGCGTTCTTCGGTTCCTCCGCCATCGAACTGGGACGCAAGACGGAGACCGTACCGCTGATCATCGTGATGGCAACCAAGACGCCAATCGCAATCGAACGGTTGACAGCGATTCGTGAACGAGTCGCATCCAGCAGTGATCCAATGCGTTGCTGCAGGTCGTTAGGCCGCGCCATCGCGAGCCCGATCGCACGTTGAGAGTGCCGATAGTCGCGAGCAACGTTGAGCAACAGTTCTGCGTAATCGGAAGCGACGACGCCCGAGCGGAGGACATGATCGTCGCACGCTTGTTCTCGCTCGACATGCAAACGAGCGACGGCCAGCCAAACAAAAGGATTGAACCAGTAGAGCGAGCGGCAGATTTCGGCGATGGACTGGGTTAGCATATCGCGACGGACTACATGGGCCAGTTCATGAAGCAGCACCGATTTCAATCTTTCCTCGGGCCACTCCAAGCAGTCGGTCGGCAGCAGAACGGCCGGACGAAAAATGCCAGCAGCACAAGGCATCGATAAATCTTCTCGATGCAGCAAGGCGACATTTGACAGCAATGGGGAGGAGTCTGAATCAGTCCACTCCTGACAGATATTGGCGAACAACGCGAGCACACGCTGGTCAGCAATCGGTTGAGCTTGGGAAATCCATCTCTGGGTCTGAATCCAATGACGCAAGCAGTTGGCGAATAGGATGCCGGCCCCGATCAGGTACAACGCAATCCACCAAGGATGGTTTTTTATTGGCGTTTGATTAGCAGTTGGCATGGGACTCACCATCGCCGGAGCAACGCTTCTTTGATGCACGAGATTAGGGGGAGACGCAACATCGGCGAATGTCTCGTTGGATATCTGTTCGGAGGACAACGGTGAAGCCATGTCGACCGCCAGCGATTCGCCCACTTCGGTAGTGGGGACAATTGGATCGGCCGAAGTGATTGTTGCGACCACGGCGACAGGTTTCGGCGTCAAGACGTTGACTCGATAGCTCGGCAGCAGCCAAGCGATCAGAGGAATGCACAACGATCCACATAAACCAAGCGTCCAAACCCGATGCCGAACCGCGGCGGAGGATCGGCGAAAGATCAATGACATCGCAGCCACAATCGCCATCAAAGCCAGTGACTTCCAGGCAACGTCGAGCATCCAATCGCTGAGTGACATCTCAATTCCCCTGCTTGCGAGCTTGGTCAATGGATCGTTGAAGGTCTGCCAATTCTTCGTCGGACAATCGGCACGAGGAGTCGTCCAGCAATGCAGCGAGCATCTTGCTGGGGGAGCCTTCGAAGAAAGTCGACATCAAGTGAGTCAACGCCGAACGCCCGGCTTTCTCACGTGATCGAGTCGCCGAGTAGAGATGGCGAACGCCTTCGCGGTCTCGACGAAGGAACCCTTTCGTTTCCAAAATCCCCATCATCGTGCGGACGGAGGAATAGCTGGGAGGATCGTTCAACCGCGATCGCACATCCGAAACGGACGCACGCCCGAAGTGATAAACGGCATCCAGTATCTGACGCTCGCGGGCTCCAAGTTTGGGCGGTTCTGCGGATTTCTTCTTTGCCATCACTACCCGATCCCATAAGTGTCAATGAATTAACATGTGCCAATGTAATGACACGGGTCGGGCGGCGTCAAGCTTTTTCATTCACCTTCGAACAGATCCTGCAGATCCAGGACGGCGGCGGGTTGGATGGATGGGGAGGCTGAATCGCCAATCTGAAAGATTTCACGATGGCTGTAGGTCTTGCCGGTTGGCTCACGCATCACGTGCAGTCGTTGATGCGGTACATCAACGACCCAGTACTCGGAGAGTCCCGCCTCGGCGTACAAGTCTGCTTTCTCGCCCAAGTCATATTGCAAGCTGGAATCGGCCACCTCAATCGCGAGAACAGCATCACTCACTCCAGGATGTCGATCGCGGTAACGCCTGCGATGAATCCAGAACACGTCTGGTTCGGGACGACTGCCCACCTGGGGCATGTTCACGCCAGATTGGCCGGTGATAAAGAAGCGTTTTAGATCAGCGTTTTCCGCTGACCAAGTCATCACATAGGCAATTAGGTCCCCGTGAACTGGTCCAGCTGGATTCATCTGTCGCAACTCCCCACGGATCAATTCGATGTGTCGGTCCATCCCGGCGAATGCTCCCGCGGCAATCATCCGGTCGTATTCTTCGAGTGACAATTGCAGTGACGTGCTCATCTCGTTTGTTCTCCTTGGAAGCCTCCCGAAAAACCCTGTCTGCTATTGTAGCGTCGACGATGAAGCCACGGCAGAAATGATGCCGGGCATAGTATGCGAGGGGGCCGGAACATGGGAAAAGGTGCGCACTGCCCTCCCCGGAATTCTATCTGAACGCTCGCATTCCGACCCTCACCAACTGCGTTCAGGAGGGTGAATTCAATCTCGCGAGCACGGCACTTGAAAACTGCATCGTCTCTGCCTCGGGCGGGGTTCTGCAGAGGATTGCCGGATTGGCACTTTAGCGGGCGGATTCGAGTTCGTCGTTTTTCAGCTAAGCTATTCGAAACGGACAACACGCTTCTCTTTGAAGACTCTTGATGCTGCCGCACTCCGAATATGTTGAACAAGCGTATTTGTTCGACTTGCTACGACAACGCATCGCCGAGCAAACTCCGATGCAGGAGTTGCTTGAGCAGTTGCGGCACGAATTGCTCGCGACGACTCGGTTGCCGATGGCGATCGAGTTCATGCTCACGGAACTTCGGCACACTGGATTGATGGGCCCGGCGATGGAGCGACTGTCGCACTATTTCTCGCCGTTTCAAACCTATCTGATCAACGAATCGGAAGAGGAAGCCGGTCGGTTCACCATCCATTTGGCACTTCAGATTCTGCAGGCGGATGCGAAGTTGAGGTCTCAGTTCAGTGAGCAGTTGGAAGCGGCTGAGTCGGGTGTGTCGCCCGCTGCTCAGGCCAATTCGCATCAGCGTGGACCGGCTACGCCGGAAGCGATCCTTCAGCACAGTCGTTGTGGTTTTTTCTTCTTCCAGTTCGAAACGCTTTCGCGAAACCGGTTGGGGTACGACGCCGGATTGTTGGCGATGAGCCAGGATCCGGTCTATGACACGGCGTGGTCGCAGTGGTTGTTGAGCTTGCGAGCCCAGGTGGGCTTGGTCGATTTGGCGGACTTGCTGTTTCTGGGCAGCGACGAGTATCGACGTCGCTTGATGGAGGCTGATCAAGACGTCAGCCAGAAAGGGCCATTCCTGTTTGGCGAAAAGGAAGGACGCATCGCTTTGGCGAACCGGCGGAAAGATCCGGTGTACTTGTTTGGTGCGATGCAGCGGCACCTTGGTTACCCGCCCGTTCCTCGTCCCGTTCGTGTGACGGAAGATCGCGACACAATCCCGCAACTGCTCCGACGTATCGAACGTTTGGAGTCACGTTTGAAACTGATGGAGCAAGAACAGAAGCAAGAACTTGATATCAGCAAGTTTTATGAGAAGCCGAGCTGAGTCTGTTATGCTGTCGTGGTGAAACTCAATCGGGCGGAGTCGATTGGCGACATTGGTTTGGGGAATGCTAGAGCTTGATCCAGCGGCTTTCGTCGGCGTCACTGCGTCGAAGAGCGTCAAGAACTTGTTGGGTTTTGACGGCGATGTCAGATGAACGAGCTTCGATCCGGCCGTGCAGGACTTCATCGGCGAAGTGTCGGAACATTCGGACTTCTTGCGAATCCGCTTCACCGCTGGCGTGTTCGGTGACACCGTGTTGTCGAGTGTGTTTGCCAAAGTTCCAACGACAGTTGTCGATGAACAGTTCGTGTTGGTGCGTTTCCCAGGCTGTTTCTGATCCGTTGAATGGCAGCACGAAGTCGTTCAGCGTCGCGTAGCCGCGGTTGCCCGACAGCGTTGCGGTTTGTTGATTGACGGAAAAGAACGAGCAGAAGAATCCTGCGGTCAGGCCGTCGTCGAATCGCATTTCACCTTGGAATTCACCCGGCACGCGACCCTCGTCGAGACGCACGGTTGATTGACCACTGACGGCAACAGGCAATCGGTCGCCTGCGGCCCAGAGGGTGAATCGAATGCAATACCACCCGAGGTCACCAAGTGCGCCGTGTGGTTCGAGTTCGGCGTTGGCGCGGATGTTGGCTTCTTCGAATGAGTCGTCGCCGCAAAACGAAAAGTGGGTTTGGATTCGTTTCAGATCGCCGAACGCGACCGGATCAGTCAGTGTGTGTTTGAGCTCGGGCAGTCGGCTGGAGTGATCGAACATCACGCCATCCATGAGATTCACCCCGGCATTGCGGCACGCGTCTGCCATCTCGATGGCGTCGTCGGCGTGGACCGCGAAAGGTTTTTCGGCGATCACGTGTTTCCCCGCAGCGGCAGCGGCGAGCACCCATTGCTTGCGATGCGTCGTCGGAACGGCGATGTAAACGGCGTCGATGTCATCGCGATCCAGCATCGTTTGGTAGTCGCCGATCGCTTCGGGGCGAGTCAACTCAGCGGAGCCATCAGATTTGGTGATCACTGGCGGGCATTCCAGAGAGCAATCGTGGATGAATGCTTCGGCTCGTCCGACGTCACGGCTGGCGACAGCTGCGACGACTCCATTTCCGCTCATGCGGATGGCTTTCCAGTTTTTGCGAGCGATGTTTGCGGCGCCCAGGATTCCCCAGCGGCAGATTGACTTCGTCATGTTGAGATACGTGATGGTTGAGAGGGGATCAATTGTTTTCGGACAAGTCGGCTGGCAAGGTGTCGTTGATGTCCAGCTCGTTGATTGTTTCGGATTGCTTGGAGACTTGCGGGCCGTTGTCATCAGACTGGGCAGCGGCTGGTTGCGTTCGAGGGACGCCACCCACGGCATCTTCGGTGCGCTGGATGATGACCAGGCACATGTCGTCGAACTGCACCGCGGTGCCCATGTGTTCAAACGCTTGGCGAACGATTTCGCCTTTGACCGTCTTTGCCAACGGCTCGTCTTCGTCTTCCGATTCGGTCGCTTCACGCACGATTTTTCGAAGAGGATCGGTTCCCCATTCGTCTTCTTGCAAATTCAATGCTTCGCTGAAGCCATCGGTGTACATCACCGCCAGATCTCCCGCATGCATCGGGACGGTGGTCACCGCGTACTCCATGCCCTCATCGATTGCGATTGGCAGGCCCGAGTCTTCGTCTCCAGGTTCACTGATTTCTCCAGTGGAGGCATCGCGAACAATCGGAGGCATGTGGCCCGCGTTGACGATCTTCAGCTCGTTGGACTTCGGATCGATCACGACCAAGAGATAGGTCACGAAGCGTTGAACTTCCAAGGCACTCATGCGATCGTTCAGTCGTTCCACAGCACGCGCCAAGTCAGGCTCACTGGCGAGGCAAAACCGCGTCTCGGCGGAAAGCTTGGCCATGTACATGGCGGCGGCAACTCCGTGCCCGACCACATCGGCCACCACGACTGCCAAACGGCCATCGGGCAAGTCAACGTAATCGAAGTAATCGCCGCCGATGTGGTTGGCGGCCTGGTAGAAGCTTTCGAGGTGATAAGTCGGAACGGTGGGGGCGTGAGCGGGCAGGAAAGCTTGCTGGACTTCGGTGGCAAGTTTGAGGTCTTGTTCGACTTCCATTTGACGAAGTGCTTGCTCGTGCATGCGAGCGTTGTTCAAAACCACGCTGGACTGCGCGGCGATACCGGTCAGCAAGTCGATGTCTTCGTCGCGAAATTGGCCTCGGCCTTGGGTTGAATCAATTTGCAGAGCACCAATGGCTTTGCCGTCTTCGTCATGCAACGGTGCGCACATCATCGAGCGAATCGAAAAATCCGCGATCGATTCACTGCTGTCGAATCGGCTGTCGTCCATGGCATCGAGCGACAGAATCGTGTGGCCGGTTTCCATCGTTTGACGGATGATCGTTCGACTGATGCGAATCGTTTCGGTGTCGTCGGTTTTGTTTCGAAGTTGGACCCAGCGAGGAACCAGTGATCCATCGGCCGTTTCCATGACCACAAATCCGCGGTCGGCCGACGGGAAGATCTGAAACAGGCTGGACAGGACCTTCGGCAAAACATCGTCGACCGAAATGGCACCGGTCAGGTTGCTGTTGATCGCGATCAAGGCGGCCAGTTTGGCTTCCGCCGTCGCCGACATTTTCAACCCGTCATCGCCGGACCGGAATTCGACTTTGGGGCCGGTGATCTGTTTCGCATGGGTCTCATCGACCATCAGGATACCAAAGTTGGATCCGTCGAAGGTCATTTCGCCGCTACCGCTTCCGGTGGCGAAACCAGGTGCTTCGTCGCCGTGGAAGACCAGCACGACTTCGCTGATTCGGATTCGGTCGCCTTCGGACAACACGTGCGGTCGCGAAAGCAGTTGGCCGTTGACGAAGGTTCCGTTTCGGCTGCCAGCGTCGTCGACCTCGAACTCATTGCCTTTCTTGGTGATTTTCGCGTGATAGCGACTGACCGCCCCCGCATCGACCACGATGTCGCAATCGGGATGTCGGCCCACCTGCATTTCGTCTCGGTCCAATTGGAAGGTGCCCGAAGGGTTGCCGTCGATGGAAGAGGTGAGATGGGCCATGAGATCGTGGGTGGAAGGCGGGCACGGCTCGCGAGAAATCGCAATTTCACAAAAGCAGCAGCGGGCGGATCAATGATGCAATGGATCGTTGTCCGTCGCGACGGGTTAGTGTAGCCACTTCAACCAGAACCCAAAACGAGGCGTCTTCATGGAAGCAGTTCAGCAGCGAAACGATTCGCCAACGACAAATGTGTGCTTTCGATCGCCGCTTCCGTGGTTCCTTGCTGGCTCGCGTTCATCGCTTCAATTCGATGTCGTGTGAACGCCCCGGTTCGATTGTGATCGCTTGATGATAAATCGATTGAACACGATAGCCACCGTTTCCGAGCGGCACTGGCTTGGCCTGAACCAACACGGAATAGGTGCCAGAGGGAAGATGTGAGAAAACAATTGGAGTCCCATCCGCTAGCTTTTTTGATTCACTCTCGAAAGCCAAATCGACCGCGTTTTGGCCGCTGACGTAGTTCTCCGCTTCCAACGTGACAGAGTCTGCGGTCGGCCAATCGACCAGGTCGAGGTCGATCGTTAGGCTGGCGGGGGCCTCCGCAGGAATGACCAAATCAGTGAGTTCTAAATCGGAAAATATCCGCAGATTCGAATACCGCTGCGGCATCAAATTGGGGCCTGAGTAGAAAAGCTCTAGCCAAGGTGTTTCTTTACGAACACCTTTGAATTCGAACCGGCCTTCGGCATCACTGGACGTTTTCAATAACTGCAAGCATTGATCTCGGTTCTCGATGTTGTCGCGGCGCAGTAGTCCCCAGTGATAGTATCGCCAACCCTGCATCCGCCCATTGATCGGCTGCGGGATTGCACCGCCAACCAGCAATCGCACCGACGCACCCACAATCGGGTTCCCGTCGGCGTCGACCAACTGGCCGGCAACGGTTTGAAAGTCTTCCGCACGCGTGCGTTTCAGCGGAACGTCCAACACCTCGGCCGTATCGATGGATTGAACCTCGACTCGTGCCAAAGCGTTGGTCTCATAACCGTCTGCGGAAACGATCAGTTTGTATGGCGTGCCGGGAGTCTTTCCTTCGAGGCGAAACTCCTTTTGAGTGCCTTGGATGTTTTCGCCCTGCTGTGTCAGTCGCGTTGAAATGCCGCCAGAGCGAGGGTCACCTGCGCGTCGGTCATCGCTAAACCCGAGTTTGACATTGAAGCTTGCGATGGGGGCTTTGGTTTCCGCATCCACCGCGCGGGCGATCAAGATGCCTGCCGCTTGCAATTGAAGTTCGAACTCTTCGTCGATGACTTGAACCAGAAGGCCACGAACCGGAGCACACTGTTTGGGAGTGGAAACGGTCAGTGTGGTTTGAGATGCCAACCCGCGAATTTCGTATTTGCCATCGGCGTCGGTCTCCACTCGGCCGCCCAATCCGTTGAACGGGTTTTCACCGCCGTCGTAGTAAACCCTCAGCTTGGAGGCGGGCTCACCGCTGGGAAGGATCACCCTTCCGCGAAGCGTCTTGCCGGGCTGAAGGTTGACTGTGATTTCTGATGGCGTATCGATACTTCCCGGATCGATGCTCCTCTGCACGGCGATGTAGCCGTCGGCCTTGACCGAAACCTGACATCCCGCGTAGCCGCTGAATAAGTCTTGCAGCAAGCAAACGCCCTGCTCATCGGTCTCGCCCGATCGAACATCGGCTGTGCTGTTGCCGCGATTGGTCAGTTTCGCGGCCCTCATCGGTTGATCATTTTCGTCGAGGACAGTGACGCGGACGTCGCCACCATAAGGACGTTTCAGCAGTTGGAAGTCCGCTTGTGTTGATGCTTCCGCCGAAGCAACCGCGCACTCGTGGCTTGCACGCAGATAAGCGTCCTTGGTCGCGGACAGGCGAAATGTTTTTCCGACGGGCAAGCCATCGAAAGAAAATTCGCCGGCCTCATTGGTGACGGTTGATCCATAACTGGGTTCCATTCCACGAGAAGCGGCAACGATGGAAACCTTTGCGTCGGCAACCGGTTGCTCGTCCCCGTCCCGCAAGACACCGGTCAACTGACCGCCACGTTCCAGGTCAAATCGAATCGGCAGAACGGTGCCGAGCTCTTGCTTGGACGTCTTCAGAAACTGCGTGGCATAACCATCGGCTTTCGCGATGAAATACCAATCGGATACCGAAAGGTTTCGCGGCTTCGCCACGCCGTCTTTGCCGGTGGTGTACTCGCGAACGATGTCGGTCCAGCCAAACGAAATTTTCGCGTTCGGGATCGGTTGTTTGGTTTCCGAATTATGCACCGCCACGTCATAGCCGCAGCCAGGGTGCAGTTTCAATTCGATATCGCTGGGATCGGAAGGTGGTTCCGTTTCCACTTGGACGACGACGCCTCGCAATTTTTCTTGCAAGGTTGTGAGCTGATCCGTCTCTGCCCAGACGCGATACCGGCCCGTTGGGACATCGTTGAATTGAAACGTCCCATCGGATTTTGTTTGGGTGGTCAGCGGTTTAGTTGGCAAGCGGAACGAACCTCCGTTGCTTTCCAATAGAAAGACAATCGCTTCTGCGGAAGGATTGCTATCTGGCAACAAGACTCTGCCCGCAACCGACGAACCGCTGACAAGCGTCGGAGGTTTAGCGGCGGGGGCCTGTGCTTGGGTGGGAGCCAAACAAATGCTCGTCAAGCAAATGCTTGTCAAACACGCGAACATGAACCACACGTGACTTGTGCAGATCTTTGTGTTTCCACGACACATGGCTGACCTTGATTTTGACAGTGGACGAACGCGAAGGATCGTCACTGGTTTTATCGACCCCAGTCTTGGGATGCAAATATTGGTCAGTCGAGATGCATGCCAACGAAAAAACGCCCTTCATGCGAGCGGGTTCGCATGAAGGGCGTCGAGGCGGGGTGGCACAAAGGCCCTTCTGAGTCGGTCTTAGACCAACTCCTTCTTTGCTCCGACGAGGGTTCGCAAACGTTCTGCCAACAAGTGGGCGTCGAACGGTTTTTTGAACGTTTCGTTGATGCTGCTGCGATCGAAGCTCATTGGTTGGCCATCATCTGGCAGCAACGCAATCAACACGATATCGGTGAAATCGATGTTCTTTCGCAGGTTTTGGCAAATTTGAACCGCTTCGATTTTACCGATCGAAAAGTCCACGATGATGCAGTCTGGATTGAAGCTTTCGGCTTGAATGCCGGCTTCAAATCCGCTGGCTGCAACAGCGACTTTGAACGATTTCTCGGGTGGCAATTCACGCTTCAGGTTCTCGATGAGAACTTGGTCCTGGGCGACGATCAGGCACTTTGCCATCGCTTCGTCTTCCAGGTCGCCCAAGGGCATACCATGCTCTTTCAAGAATTTGATCAAATACTCCCGCGGGATCCGTCGATCTTGCGATCCAGGAATGCGGTAGCCTTTCAAACGCCCCGAATCGAACCATTTACTAACAGTTCGTGGGGCAACTTTACAGATCTTAGCGACCTGTCCAGTTGTGAAGACCTTCATACTAGGTGCTCCAAAACGCCTCGTTGATTCTTCCCTTGGAACAATGGTGCGTCGGTAACCATTGCCCCTGTGGCCCTTCTTTCGCTCTCCGTTCTCATCCGCACGCTCTCAACGAAAAATGCTCGTTGGGAACCAATCTATTCACGGTGGGTCGTGCTTTGATTGATGGTGGTTGAGGTTGTCAAACGCTGGGTCTGGGCCTGCCGGCTCGCGTCCTGCTGAACGCTTTCCGATTCGGGATTCTCGCGATGAAAATGTAATGAGTCTGTTCAAACGACTGCATGGGTGTGCAATCGGCGGGAAGAACATAGAAAGCCCTCAAGTGACACTCGGCCCAGCGTTCCGCAACATCGCACCCGTTTCATTCCTCGAAACGTCCTCCTGACGCTTCGGTTCATGCAATACGGTTTTGTTGGTGCGGAACGATCGGCTGAGATCGCCCGTTGACAGTGCTAGGAATCACCATTGCGATCGTGGCTCGTCATCTTGACGAACCTTTCCCGCGGCGGTGAGACACCAAAGCACCTTTCCCAGAATTCCCCCCTGGGTGTCCGGAAGCGTTTCAGCCGAAGCTAAAACACTCCCTTCCGAGACATAGTGTCGAGTAAATCCGGGTCAACTCTTTAATGTGATTCATCGCGAACAATCACTATCAGCGAATCGACTGCTCGAATCACGTGTTTTGCTTGTCAACATCAAACAACATTGCCAAAAAAACTTTCCCAAATCTTTTTGATTGGATGCCGGAGGTAACGATTTGGTTCCCCACGCCCACCCGCGTTGGGATGCGGAGGCGGTCGCTTGTGACGGAATCATCGTGCGAGGCGGCAGGATGATGTCTGTGCGGCGATCTCGCCCGCCGGAGAGGTGCGATTGAGGCAGACGGCGTCGATTACGCACCCGGCTTTGGTTGTGCTCATGTGCGAGGCGGCTAAAGTTGCACGGCGCCCAAGCTGACTCGCGCCGAATCGATGACGCGTCGGCAGTTCAATGGTCGCTTCATCTCCTCGCCATCGCTATTTCATCTCTGTCATGAAACCCGAACCACGCTCGACCCATTTCAACGCTGCGGGTGAAGTCCACATGGTCGACGTGACCGGCAAGGACATCACCGTTCGCGAGGCGGTCGCATCGTCGATGATTCGCATGTCGGCCGAAGCCGCGGAATCGATCAAGCGGGGAGATTCCAAGAAAGGCGATGTCTTGGCCGTGGCTCGGTTGGCAGGAATTTCTGGCGCGAAGTGGACCTCGCATTTGATTCCGCTGTGTCACGCGATTCCGATCGAAGCGGTGTCCATCGACTTCGATTGGATGGAGACAGCCGAGTCTGCGGAATTTCAGGGATCTTCCGCTAGGACGCTGCGATGCATCGCCACGGCTCGAACCACCGGAAAGACCGGAATCGAAATGGAAGCGATGACGGCGGCCAGTACCGCTGCTCTGACCGTGTACGACATGCTGAAGTCAATTGACCGCGAGATGGTGATCCACCAGGTGCGACTGGAATCGAAGTCGGGTGGGAAGAGCGGCGACTTCCTCCGCGAGTCCTCTGAGTGAGATTCGGCCTTTTGACGTTTCGGGTGGTGATTCGAGGTTGTCCTTGGCCCCGGCGTTCGGTTTAAGTCGTACTGGGGTATTCATAAATGCCCTGTCGCCAGATGATTGGCGTTTGTTTGTCTTTTTTCAGTTTCACTGGTCGCCTCATGGATCGGTCTGTGGTCCCTCCGTCTTCGAAGTCCGCTTTCTCCAAACGAGCGGTGGATTCCGACTCTTCCGCTGCTTCGTCGGATGCGGCTTCCAGTGCGCCCGCGACCTCGGGCGATTCCAGTCCGCTGCGTTCGATCTACGCACCGATTTTGGAGTCTTTGGCCGCCGTCGATGCCCGTTTGCACCGCGAATTGCAGTCACGCTACGAAGCGTTGGTGCCGGTTCTGCGGCACGGGACTCAGCTGGGTGGAAAACGATTGCGTCCGGCACTGCTACTGCTTTCCGGAGCAGCCATGCACGCCGATCGGACCGCGAAAAATCCGTTGACGACCGAGGAATCCGCGACCACGGAAGATCATGTGGTGATGGCGACGGTGGTCGAGATGGTTCACACCGCGACGTTGATTCACGATGACGTGTTGGACAAAGCGACGACTCGCCGGCACGTCCCAACCATCAACGCTCGCTGGAATGACGACACCAGCATTCTGCTGGGTGACTATCTGTTTGCCCAGAGTTTTTATCTCGCGGCGACGCTGCCTTCGACGCTCGCCTGTCGATTGGTTGGGCAAGCGGCGCAAAAGGTGTGCGAGGGTGAGCTTCGTCAGGTTCTCGGCCGCGATTGGCTGGATATCGACGAGGAAACCTACCTCGATATCATTCGCGGCAAGACAGCCGAGCTGACGCGAGTCTCTTGTCAGATCGGTGCGGATCTCAGCGGCGGCGACGAAGGTCAAGTCGAAGCGTTCGCTCGGTTTGGCAACGACCTTGGAATCGCTTTCCAAATCGCGGATGACTTTCTCGATTTGTGGGGCGACGATGACAACGTTGGCAAAACGCTCGGAACTGATCTGCAACAAGGCAAGATCACGTTGCCGTTGATTCGGCTGCTACGCCATGATGACAACGCTGTGGCGACGGCTGCCTTGGATGCGTTGCGATTGCCGCCCGAAGATCGTTTGGGTCGCGTGATGCCACTTCTGCGAAAGAGCGATGCGGCAGAATACACTCGCAAAGTTGCCGAGTCGTATCGCCGAAGTGCGATCGAAGCGATCAGCGGATTCGCACCTTCATCGGCACTGGAGTCGCTGAAGACGATCGCCGATTTCGCAGTCGATCGCCGGTTTTAGATCTGGCGGGTTGCCGGAAAGCGAGGTGTGCGTGTCATCTCCGCTTTTGATTCGTGCACGAGGCAGCGAGTTGCTGATTGCCGGAAAGCGAGCGTTCAGCGAGCAATCAGAGAAATTCCGAGGGAGGGCAGTTCACGCCGCTTCCCATACCCGGCCCTCACCTCGCGTGCACCTGAACGGCGTCGCTCAACCTCTCCCCAAACTGCGTTTCAGGAGAGGTGCGCCGTGTGGAAAACCCGCCAAAAGGCGGCACCTGAAAACGGCACTGCCTGTTTAGCCATCGAAGCGGCTGAGGCACAGTGTCACGTTTTGGCCACCGAAGCCGAAGCTGTTGTTCAGTGCGTGGGTGATCTTGGCAGGGCGTGCTTCGTTGGGCACGTAATCCAAATCGCAATCTGGATCAGGTGTTTCTTGGTTGATCGTCGGTGGCAACACGGAGTCGCGAATCGCCATCAGGCACACGATCATCTCGGTCACGCCCGCGGCAGCGATCAAGTGACCCATCATGCTTTTGGTGCTGCTCACAGGAGTTTGTTCGGCGTTGTCACCAAATACTTCGCGGCAGGCTTTCGTCTCGACGCGGTCGTTGACCTTGGTGCTGGTTCCGTGAGCGTTGACGTAACCGATGTCGGAGGGGTTCAATCCTGCGTCGGCGATCGCCATTCGCATCGACGCGATTCCGCCGTGGCCGTCTGGTGGAATGTCAGTGATGCGATAAGCATCAGCGGTGGTGCCATATCCAGCGACTTCGCCGTAGATCGTTGCGCCGCGTTTTTTGGCGGATTCGAGTTCTTCGAGGATGACCATCGCGGAGCCTTCGCCCAACACGAAACCGTTTCGGCCCGCGTCGAATGGACGGCTGGCTTTGGTTGGATCGTCGTTGCTTTCGCTCAGGGCGGTGAGCAAGTTGAATCCCGTCACGCCGAAGGGATGAATCATGCTGTGTGTTCCGCCGGCCAACATCGCATCGGCTTCGCCGCGACGGATGATCTCGGTGGCTTCGCCGACTGCTTGGCTGCTGGCCGCACAGGCGGTCAAGCAGTTGAAGTTGGGGCCTTGGGCGTTGAAGCGTGCGGCAAGGTGAGCCGCGGGCATGTTCGGTTCTTGTTCCAGTTCTTTCGCGGGATCGAGCAAGCTCAAACCGGAGGCGATGAACTTGGTTGGGTCATAGGTGCCATCTTCGAGCGCGGCAACCATCATTCTGCTGAACGTGTTGAAGTCTTGGTTGCCTTCACCACTGCCAAGATAAACGCCCAAGCGTGTCGGATCTTTCATTGACGAAAGGACGCCGCTGTCCTTCATCGCTTGCGTGGCAGCGGCGATGGCGAACTGGGTGTGACGACCGCGTTGAACGTGTTTTTCGCCGTCTTCAACCGCTTTGGTGATGTCCCAATTCTTGATTTCCGCACTGATTCGCGTGGGGAAACCGCTGGCGTTGAACAGCGTCGTGGGCGCAACGCCACTGCCGCTTTCTTGAAGGCCAGACCAAACGGTGGCGACATCCCAACCCATGGGGTTGATCATACCGATTCCGGTGACGACGACTCGGCGACGCGACGACATGGACGTTTACAGATTTTCGTGAAAAGGAATCGGTTCCCCGTCGGCCGTGACGGCGACGTGGAAGAAGTTCATCATCCGCATCATGGCCAGCAAATCGCCGGGGTTGAAGAGCGGTCCGTCGATCAAATGACCTTCTTCTAGGAAGGCAAACATCAGGTCAACTTCGGCTTGCAGTTCCCCATCGCAGTGGCTGGTGCCGGTGACGGTCGCACCGCTGTCCTGGGTGCGTTCCAGTTTGACATGGTACCGCAATGAGTCGCCAGGTCGCGCCGGTGCATAGTACTTCGCGCTGCCGACCTTCGCCAAAACGACCCGTTTGGTGAAGCCGAACTTCTCGTGTACCAGGATCCCGCCCAATTGAGCGAGACCCTCGATGATGAGAGTTGGCGGAAGCATCGTGTAGCCGAGGCAGTAATCGTCAACGACCTCTTCGTCCAAGGCGACATTCTTGACGCCGGACGCATGAGAACCGCTCACAAATTCGGTGAAGCGATCCACCCAAAACCATCGCATGGCAGGCTGCCTTCGGTTGTTACGCGGATGCTTACTGGTTGACTTTGCTGTTGACGTAATTGCACAAGTCGCCAACGGTCAGCAAGTTGCCGAAGTCTTGAACCCGTGGGTTTTCTTGGAACTTCGACAGGTCGGCCCAAGGCATCCGTTTCTTCAGTTCGGCCATTCCGTCGGCGGTGACAACACCGTCTTGAACGTATTGGCTGTTCGTCAGGATGTCTTCTGGCGACAGTTCTTCGCGAGGGATTTGGATGTCGAAAGCTTTTTCGAGCTTGAACACGATGTCCAGGAAGTCGATTGATTCGGCGCCGAGATCGCCCACCAAAGTGGCATCGCGAGTGGTTTCGTCGTCGTCGACACCCAATGCGTCAACGAGAGCTTCTTGGACTTTGGTGAAAATTTCGTCTTCTGAGAGCGCCATCGTGCGTTCCTAATCCTAAGTGTGTTTCAAACAGAGTGAGGGGTCATGGTCGGCGATATGTTCTCGCCGGGACGACGCAGGGCCATCGCGGCGGGGGAGTCGCTGAACAGGGAAAAAAATTGCTCGCGAGAGAGTCGTTGAACGTCAGCGTCGGTACCAAGATGTTCTGGGTCGCCACTAGAGCAGCTCTCGAGGACCAAACGGGCCGAAACAGTCGTCCGGTCGCCTTTGCGAGCCTTGGCTTTGACAGTTGTCACTGCACCGTCGCGTTTGAATATCTCCGCTTCCACCGTCAGCGTCTCACCAGGCGACAAGAAGTCACCAAACTTGACGCTCTTGGCTTCGCGAAGAAGCACCAAGGCGGAATCAAACTCGGGTGACATTCGGATCAACCACACAGCGGCTTGATGCAAAGCTTCCAGCATCATCACGCCGGGCATGACGGGGAACCGCGGGAAATGATCGGCCAGGTATTCTTCGTTTGCCGCCAAAGTTCGTTCGCCGACCAAGCGTTGGCCGGGCGTCAGTTCGGTAATTCGGTCGATTTGGCGGTATTTCATGCCGCGTAACTTAGTACCCCGCCCAGAACGCCTCAACCACAGAATCACTACAGAATGGCACCCAAACGCACGATTCGGCCAAATTTGTCTCCGCCGGGGCTCATGCGGGGGCTCACATCCGGGTGCTGGTGCCCTTGGTGAGGGCCATGAAGGCGGATTCCAGATCGAGTTCTTCCTCCGCGAATCGCTTCAATCCGATGCCGTTTTCGATTAGCAGTTTGGGCAATTCGCTGTAGTCATCGGTGTCGCTGTTCAAGATCACTCGCACCGCGTCGTCGCCGGGCTGAGTCGATTGGACCAACGGATGCCCCTCGAAGAGCTCCGCGATGCGAGCCATTTGTTCGCGTTGGCTGGGTTGGATGATCAGCACCGTGTGTTCGCGAACCATGCGAATCACCTCGGTCACCCGAGCGTTCTGTTTGAGTTCTCCGCGGTCGATGATGCCGACTTTGTTACACACGTCGGCGAGTTCCGGCAGAATGTGACTGCTGACGATCACGGTTTTGCCCATTTCACCCAGCCGCCGAAGCAGGTTCCGCATTTCAATTCGGGCTCGCGGGTCCAAGCCTGAAAGGGGCTCGTCCAGCAGCAGGACTTGAGGATCGTGCAGCAGCGTTCGCGCCAGACCCAGGCGTTGCGTTTGTCCACGAGAAAGCGTGTTGGCGTAGGCGTCACGTTTGAAGTCCAGGTCGACGACTTCCAGCATCTCATTGACGCGTTTGCGACGATCTTCTCCGCCGATCCGGTACGCCGCGGCGAAAAATTCGAGGTACTCGACCACGGTCATGTCGTCGTATACACCGAAGAAGTCGGGCATGTAACCGACCAGACGTCGGATCTCTTTGGGTTGAGTGTGGACACTGTGGCCGCACACGTAGGCTTCGCCCCAGCTCGGTTCCAACAGCGTGGCGATGATCCGCATCGTCGTCGTTTTGCCAGCACCGTTGGGGCCGATGAAACCGAACAAATCGCCCGCTTCCAGGTCCAAATCGATGGCGCGGATCGCGAATGCGTCGCCGTATTTTTTCGTCAGGTCAACTGTCTTGATCACGAGCCGGCACGATGCAGAACAAGGGAAACAAACGGGGGAATTCGATCAACGCCGGACTTCTTCGACCGGCAAAACCAAACGAACGTAAGAATTGGATTGTTCGGAGGTTGCCAACGAGCGGGTCGCTTCGGGGGAGCTTTCTGCGTCGGCCGATTCGGTCGTCACAACCAACTCGGACCAAGGCGTTTTGCAGCGTCCGACCAGGATGCAACGATCGACGGTCAACAAGGAACTGAAATCCAAGTGGCCGAGCACCTCGTTGCGAAGCACGGTGTATCGCGGGCCGCCAACGGCGTTGTGGAACATCAGCATTTCGGCCAAGCGACGCGGTTGATCAACGACACTCACATCCCAGGACTCGCCCTCGGAATTGCTCTCCAACGCTCGTTGTCGAGACAATTGCCAGCGAAAGTTCTTTTGACGCAGTGAGTCGACTTCGTCAATTTTCGAACCAGCGGGCAAGCGAGTCGGAAGCAGGTAAACCCAGTTTTGATAAATCAGCATGCCGTCGAGCAAGTCGACCGGCAGCGTATTGACGAGCTCGCCATTGAGCAGCTCGCTGCCACGCCGGCGTTTGAGCGTTTGCTCGGGCAGATCCGTGGAGAACTGAGTCTGCAACGCGAACGATTTGCTGCTTCGCGGAGACAATCGCATGCCATCAATCTGGCTGCTCAGTGGTGACTCCGGGTCGGTTTGCTTCAGCGACACACCGCATGATTTACCGGACGATTCAATTTGAATGCCGCCCATCGCGAGGCTGGGGGTGCCGAACGGCGCTAAAACTTGATGATGGAACTTGTCTGCGACGGCTTTCGTTTCTGGCGTGGTTCGCGTCGCAATTTGAACTCGATTGGATGGGTGCGAGTAAATGAACGACCATCGGAACAAGCGGCCAAAGCCAGACTGCGCGTCGATGTCGACGAACTCAATCGAGTTGGTCCGAAGCAACGCGTCGTCCACTTCAGAATGGCTGGTGGCGGAAGCGTCCGTGGGTTCCGTGCTCACCGACTTTCGGGGCTGGGCCGCCATCCAAAGTCCGATCGACAGAGCGACCGAAACGGTTGGGAAAGTCAGCCAGCCGATCCAGCTCTTCTGATTGAATTTTCGCATCAACAGGTAGTCGAGTGGTCCGACCAGAGCAATCAAAATGCCGATGATCACCGCGAGAACCGCGAAACTGAACGGTCGTTTGAGTTCAAACCGATCCAGGGTCGCTCGGGTTTGGCCGGCCAAGTCCGCGAATCCACTGAGCCGAATGCTTTCGCTGACGTTGTCTTCGTCCGCGTGCCGCAGCGAGTCGCCGATCAGCAACGTGACCAGGTCCATCCGCTGAGGCCAATCAGCGAATTCGGCGGACTCAAGATCCGCAGCCAGCACAGTGATGTGGCCAAACCCGGACACATATCGAACTGCGAAGGGCTGGCTGACCCGCCGGCTGGTACGGCCCGAGATCAGCATTTCGCCAACGCCATCACGGCCGAATGTCTTGGGGAGTTGCAGGCCTTCGAAGGTGGGCAATCGAGTTTGGCTGCTGGTGAAGGTTTCCAATCCGGAAGGATCGAGCTTTGTGACCTGGGCGGATGCGACCGAATCAGGAAGCAGCTCGGCCAGCCAATCGGCTGTTTGCAGAAGTGTCTCAGCTTGCTCACCTAGAGTCACCAAGACTTGTCCACCGTTGCGGACCCAATGCGACAAGGCCGTACGCTGCGGTGAACTCAATTCGTTCAGGATTGGAATGCCCGCCGCGTTGACGACCATCAAGTCGATGCCATCCAAGGCCAAGGCGTGATCGGGGACGGCGGCCGATTCTTGGATGTGAGTCACCGCGACCGAGGCTTCTCGATTGAGCAGTTCATTCACGCCGATCTTGTCGATGGCCAAAGTGTCGCCAAAGACCATCACCCATGGCATTCCCAGCGGGATCATCGAGGCTCCATTTGCCGGAACGCCGCGTTCGGGCAAACGGGTGCGTGCAAGAACTCGATCGCCCGATCGAATGATGATCGGTGCCGCTTCACTGCCGGGAATCGCGAGAGCAAAAGGCGAATCATCCGACAGGTCGGGTTGTTCGTAGGTGACCACCGCCCCGTCGCCATCCAACGTTTCGATGACCAAATCGCTGAGTTGCTCGACCGGGACCGCATCGCCAAAGGTTGATTCACCGGCAGCGGTTTTCAGCCGAATTGCGGTCCATTGGCCAGGACGATAGTGACCCTGGATACCAGCCCAAGTCGCCTGGACACTCGGCGAGGCGGGATCTTGGGCATGGGCAGGCGTGCCCTGATGGATCCAACCGATCCAGACAATCGCAGCCGCGAAAAGAACCGCGATCAAGTGAATTGGCTTGCCGGCGAGATATCCGGCAAGATCAATGTGCTGGGGTGAGTTCCGGCTGCTCATGGTTTCTCACTCAAGCTGCACTCACACTCGAATCGTCTGCAACCGGGGCAACCGTTGCCGTATTTCTTCGACAGAGCTTCCGCCAGATCGATGTCGGCGACGTTTGCGATCGTGAACAACCAAGCGATCACGTCGGCGAATTCTTCGGCCAAGTTCTCTCTGTCGTCCCCCCGCAGGGCGGAGGCCAGTTCCCCGACTTCTTCCATCAGCCACATGAATGTGCCATCCACACCGCGAGCGACGTCTTTGTCGTAATACATGCGGTGGATGTGCTGTTGCAGATCCGCGATCGAGAGATCTTTGCTGGGAGACGTCATGCAGAGGTCGGGCGGAGAAGGCGGAATTCGGCGGAGCCGAGCGGGAGATTTGGATTCGAGATTGCGGATCAGGCTAATTTGAAGCTTCAAACACGCAAAAAATCTGGGTTCGATCGATTCAGATGATAGGCCAATTCGGCTGGGACGCGTATTCTAGCGAGCCGAATCGGAACCGCGAGGCACCTTGGCATGCCTCCCTCTTGTGTCACGCTGTCCTCTTCCGTTCCGCCAAACTTCGGCACACTTTCAACCAGTCGCATGGAATCCACTTCCAAATCCGAAGTTCTCCCAACGCCTCCCGCCAAAACGGCGAACCATCCACCGGCCAAGCTGAACTCGTATCCGTTCTACAGCCCGCGTTTCTGGCATGGGATGCGGCCATCCGCATGGTGGCGTCTGCTGCGCAGCGGCAATTTCGAAATCAGTCCTTCGCGAATTCCGTTGGTGATCAGTGTTTCGCTGACGACCTTCATCAACACGTTGTTGACGTGGCTGCAAAAGCTTTTGTTCGCGCGGCGGTTGCGAGAAGCTGAGTTGCACGGCCCTCCGGTATTCATTGTCGGTCACTGGAGAAGCGGAACGACGCTGCTGCACGAACTGATGGTTCGCGATGAACGATTCAGCAGTCCGTCGACATTCCAGTGCTTCGCACCTTCCCATTTCCTGCTGACGCAGTGGTTCTTCCGGAAATTCGCGGGTTGGTTGCTGCCGGGCAAACGTCCGATGGACAACATGGACGCGGGGTGGGATCGGCCTCAGGAAGACGAATTCGCGTTGATGAATCTGGGGCTGCCCTCTCCCTACCGCCGCATCGCGTTCCCGCGGCAGAACCAGGTCGATATGGAGTACCTGGATCTGAATGACATCTCGCACGAAGATCGCGAAACTTGGTTGTCGACTCTGCGTTCGTTTCTATTGCGTGTCAGCGTTTCGACGAATCGTCCGCTGGTGATCAAAAGTCCAACGCACACCGGCCGCATCGGTCATTTGGCTCGGGCATTTCCACAAGCGAAATTTGTGCACATCACCCGCGACCCGCGTTCGTTGTTTCCGAGCACTTGCCGGTTGTGGCGAAGCTTGGATGACGTGCAGTCGCTGCAGACCAGCACGGAAGAAGGGCTCGATGAGTACGTGCTGACTTGTTTGTCGAAGATGTACGATTCGTTCCATGCCGATCGGCCAGAGATTGATGAGCACCACATCATCGACATTCGATACGAAGACTTGATCGCCGATCCCGTGGTCACGCTCCGAACGATTTATGAGTCGTTGCGTCTGAGCGATTTCGACACGGTCAGCAAGGACATCCAAGATTGGGCCGACAACGAACACCGGCAGTACAAAACCAACACGCACCAATTGGATCCGGAACAAGAAAAGCTCTTGTTGGATCGCTGGAGCGACTATTTTGATCGGTACGGATACCGTTGATTTTTCCTTGAGTTCACTGAATCGTTTGGACAAAAGATGAACCGAATTTTTGCTCGCTGGTCCTTCTTGGCGGCCTGTTTGTTGGCCATGGTGGTTGTTTCCGGATGTTCGTCGTCGACCGCACCTGAATCGGCAGACAACAAAGAGGAGTCGACGACCGGCAAGGTTTCCGCAACAGAAGAGCTTCCGCCGAAGTCACCGGAAGCCTCGTTCGATCCGCCCGTGTTTGAAGCCGACGCGGAAAAGTTGTTGGCCAGTCGTTTGCCGATCGAGCGAACTGAACAGGGTTGGATTCGATTGTTCGACGGGCACACTTTGTTCGGTTGGGCCATTGGTGGCAAAGCCAACTTCCGAGTCGAAGACGAAACCATCGTTGCCGACCAAGGCGAGAACTGTCTGCTGACAACCTCGACGCTGTGGAGCGACTACGAATTGGAATTGCAGTTTCAGTGCGACGAAGAAACGAACTCAGGCGTGTTTGTGCGCACTACACTGGATCCGCAAGACGTCAAAACGGATTGCTACGAGGTCAATATCGCACCGGAGTCAAACCCGTTTCCAACCGGTGGCGTGGTTCAACGAGACAAAGGGGAAACCTTTGACACCGATCCGGAAAAATGGCACACGATGAATGTGTTGTGCGACGGTGCGACCTTGCGAGTGACGATCGATGGCACTGTGACTTGCGAATTGGACGACGCCACTCAGCCCACCGCCGGTTACATCGGATTGCAACATCGCACCGGCCGGGTCGCATTCAAAAACATTCAATTGCGGCCGCTGGGACTGACGAACTTGCTGGCCGATGGACTGGAAGGCTGGACCGTTCGCGAAGGCATGGAGGGCGAGTATCGCATCAACGATGAGGGCCAATTGGTTGTCGATGGTGGCAAGCAGCAGCTTGAGTCAAACGCTGTGTACGGCGACTTTGTGATGTTGGCCGAGTACAAAATGGATGATCCGAAGTCGAACTCGGGCTTGTTCTTTCGCGCCATTCCGGGCGACGAAATGATGGGCTACGAATGCCAGGTCAGCAATGAATTGATTGACGGGAACCCATTGCAACCTGCCGATTGTGGTGCTGGCGGAATCTTTCGGCGCCAGGATGCTCGCGTGGTCGCGGGTGAACCGGAGCGATGGAATTCGATCTTGCTGGTCGCAGAAGGCAATCACTTCGCGACTTGGGTCAACGGTTTGCAAGTGACCGATGTGGTTGATACACGCGACGCAGATGAAAACCCGCGAAGAGGACTTCGTCTGGAACCGGGTTCGATCATCGTGCAAGGCCATGACAAAACCACGCTAGCCACCTATCGCCAAATCGCCGTCACCAAGGCCGCAGCAGAAGGCGGTGAGTAGACGTGGCATCGAGGCGGACGCGAGACGGATTGGAAGCATTTTGGGCGATCGCGTTGCTGGCGTTGATGGCAGCTACGTTTCGGTTGTGGTTGCCGACAAGTTGGACCGGCGCGGGTGACTACCCCGCGGTGCCGATGTTTGATCTGGTAACGGTTGGACTGACGCAACAAACCGCAAACGTGCTTTCAATCGCAACGACATTCGTGATTGCGATTGCTTGTTTAGTGACCGTGGGGGTTGGACGCTGGAGGTGGGCATGGCCGATCATCGCGGTGTCTCTGGTGATTGCAGTGTTGCTGGATCAGCATCGATTGCAGCCTTGGGTGTACCAGTCGTTTCTGTACGCGATCCTGTTTGCAATTTCACCGCGGAGTGAGTCGGGGCGTTTGCCCGAGGCAACCTTGCGTTTGATTCGGTTGCTGACGATCAGCGTGTATGTGTTCAGCGCGGCCGGCAAGTTGGACTTTCAGTTTCTGCACACCGTTGGCCAGGACTTCCTCCGGGTGCAGTTGGAATGGGTGGGCGTTGATGTCTCGACCTGGCCCACGAAAACGAGGTTGTTTGCGGCAGCGATCTTTCCAGCTTTTGAATTGTGTGTCGCGATCGCGTTGTTTTGGCCTCGAACGCGAATGTTTGGGGTTTGGATGGCGACGGCAATGCACGTGGGATTGATCGCTGTGTTGTCTCCGATGGGACTGGGGCACAGTCCCGGCGTGATTGTTTGGAACGTTGTGATGGCGTTGCAAGCGTGGTGGTTGTTTGCTGGGCCGGTGATCGAAATCGAAGATGACGCCGCAATCAACAGTGATGCGAAGGCCGATGCAGGAAGGGTGGGCCCGATGGCTTGGACGGTGGTGGGCTTCGCCGTTGCCATGCCGATCTTCGAGCGAGCTGGGTATTGGGATCACTGGTTGTCGTGGGCGTTGTATTCCCCACACAGCAGTCGCGTGACGCTGCAGATCCACGAGTCTGCGATCGATCGATTGCCGGACGAGTGGCGAGTCGCCGTGACCGCGGATGACGAGTCGGATCGCTGGCACGATTTGAATCTCGGTCAGCTATCGCTTGCCGTCCGAGGTGTGCCGGCCGTGCCCCAGGCTCGATATCAATGGGCGTTGGCGGACCAAATTATCGAGCAGGCGGGAATCGAGAACCAAGTTCGCGGCAAGGTCCAATCGGCATCTGACCGCTGGACTGGCAAACGGGATGCTCAGTGGTGGACGCGACCGGACGAGTTTCAGAAGGCTGGTGACGCGTTCTGGTTGGTGCCATAAGCGATCCGCTGCCGGATCACTCGGCCACCGCGGCGGTTTCTTCGGCTGGTGTTTCCGTATCCGTTTCCGTTGTCGTCTCTTCAGTGTCGTCCGTCGACTCGTCAGCCTCGGTCGCTTCGTCCTCAGGTTGTGGCTCACGCAATTGCAACACGATGGTGTCATCGACGACTTCGATCTTGTCGAATTTGCGCAACATCTCGGCCGTCTCCACGTCGTCGTACGCGTCCTTGGCAAGATTTTGCTGTGAGAAACCTTCCATGAACGTTTCAGGGATGGGCTCGCCTTTGACGCTGGCACTGGTCAGCCGAACAACCAAGACGCCGTTGTCCATTGAAACTTCGAATTCGGCATCGGCATTGAAGTAGCGTCCTTTGCCGCCCGGAATCTGATCGGTGGGCAAAGTGACTTGACCGTACAAGCGGCCGTCTTCGATACGGACGAATACCTTGCCACGGAGGTCTTCGTTGGAGGAAATCAGTGCGTTGATCTCTTCGCTGGTCAGCCGCAGTTCCCGCGGGGCTTCGGCAAGAACGGGCAATTCGTCGGTTGTTTCGGACGCATCGTCTTCTTCTTCGGTCGTTGCGTCGGCATCCTGAGAATTTCCTTTGACTCGTTCACTGAAGGCATCGATTCGGGCCTGCAGTTCGTCCAACCGTTCTTGATCCCAATCGACAACAGGAACATCAGCGGGGCGCGTGTCGGTGTACTTTTCGACTTGCCCAGTCACGAAGTAATAGACCCCAAACATGCTGGCGACCATCAGAACGATGGCGATCGTCAGCGTCCCCAGGCATCCCCAAATGAAACAACCCCAGCCCGACTTCTTGGTCGGTTGCGTCATGGCATTGGGATCGTTGGGCGAACCCGATTGGAAAGGATCGTTGGGATGCGTCGACATGGTCAGACTTCCTTGAGTTGGAGCACCGCCTGGCGAGCGCGGCGCAAAAAGTCGGCTTTGGGTTCACCGGTTTCCAAAAAAATGGGAGCACCGATCGTAATGCATGAGAGCAACGGGACGGGGAGCACTTCGCCACGCGGTAGGATTCGATTGACGTTTTCGATGTAAACGGGAACCAATTCGAGGTCGGGGCGTTTCTTGCCCAAGTAGTACAAGCCGCTTTTGAAGTCGCTCATTTCTTCGCCAGCTGATCGGCTTCCTTCGGGAAACACAATCAACGAATACAGGTCACCCATTTGCCGGATCATGATGTCGATCGGGCTTTTGTGGACCTTGATCTCTTTGCGATCGATCAACAAAGCGTTGAAGCTGCGTGCGATGTGTTCTTTGAACCAGCTCCCGGTCCAGTAGTCTTTTGCCGCGACTGGACGAGTCAACAGGCGTATTTCGTGCGGCAATGCCGACCAGAGTACCACCGCGTCGAGGTGGCTGGTGTGGTTGGCAAAGTAAATTCGTTGGCACGTGTCCGGCTGGCAATCCACCCACCGAACGGTGAAGCCGCTGAACATCTTTGCGAGCAGAACGATGATATGGCTGGTCAGTGTCATGCGACCAGTTTACTCAGCCAGCCGTTGCCCTCGAAGCACCCTTGATTGGGTTGGTGCGGGTTCGAGGAGCGGTTTCGGCAGAGGAAGCTCGTTGGCGGGCTCGTGATTTCTCTGTGAAAATTCGATGCACAAGCGATTGGTAGCCGTCCACCATCGATTGCAGCGATCCGGTGGCTTGAACCAATTCGCGGCCGTTTCGACCCAATTGTGAACTCCGCTGAGGATCGTTGAGCAGCATATCGATCGCTGCCACGAAGGACTGCACATCTTCGCTGGGGACCAGTTCGCCAGTTTTGCCCGGCAGAACGGTTTCGGAAATGGATCCCACGTCTGTGGCGACCACGGGGGTCTCACACGCGAGAGCTTCCAAGATTGAAACCGGTGAGGCTTCGTTGAGTGAGCAAAGCGTAAAAACATTCATGGCGGCGAGCAAACGAGGCGTGTCTCCACGATTGCCCAGCAGGTGAACTCGGTCGGTGAGTCCCAATTCTTCGATCAAAGGTTCGATCGTCGCTCGCTCGGGGCCGTCGCCAATAACCAGCGTTTGAAGGTCGGGATGCCGGTCGCGCAGTTTGGCAGCTGCGTGCATTAGCATCGAATGATTCTTTTCGCTTCGCAGCGCCGCTACGATTCCAATCAACGGAGTTTCTTCGGGCAGCCCGAGTTCTTCGCGAACGTTGGGTGCGGTGCGGCACTGGGCGGAAGGATGAAAGCGATCGCAATCAATCCCGTTTCGAATCACGTTCACTTTGTTGGGCGGGAACTTCTCGAACGTACGCAGGAATTCGCCGTGTGATTCGGCAACGCCAATGAATGCATCGGTGATGGAAGTGAGCAAGCGGTTCAGACGTCCGACGCCGTCCGGCCAACCGGTGGAATGCAGTGCCGACGCGATCACAGGCACGCCCGCCATTTGCGCGGCCAAGCGTCCCCAAAACATCTTGTCTCCGGCACCGACGGTGATCACCGCATCGGCTTTTCGTTTGCGCATCAAACGAGCCAATCGAGGCAGCACCGCGACGTCGTACTTGCCACGGATCAGGTGGCTGTGGATCGGAAACTCGTTGGCAATTTCGGTTCCGAGTGGGCCTGGTTCTTTCAGGCAAATCACTTCGGGACGGACAAGGTTCGGATCCATTCGCCGCATCAAATTGACGAGCAACGTTTCGGCACCACCGACCGGCATGCTGGTGATGATGAACATGCAGTTCAATGGGTGCTCGGCAGAGTTTGTGTTTGTGTTCATGAGAAAGCCAATTCGGGCTGACGAACTTTCGTGGCAACTTCCGGTGCAATGTTCAGCACGTCTTCTGTTGGCAGGGTCGGTCGCCGCAAGTTTTTTCGGTTGTCGTAGGTCAGCCAATTGCGAAAACGATTGAATTCTGGATCGCCATGAAAGCGGCGAATGTGAAACGAGTCGTCGCCAACCAGGTTGTAGGCGCCGTAGGCGCTGCAGATGCCAATCAGCCCGCACTTTCGAGCCGTTTCGATGACAGCGGGACGCATTTGCTCGGGCAATCCAAATGGAACGGCGAGATACCGAACCGGTCGGTCGATCATCTCTTCGAGATTAGATTTCGCTTCAACGATTTCTTTGTTCAGCTCTTCGACCGTGTGAACTCGGTTGAAGTCGACGTGGTTGGCCGTGTGCAGTCCAATTTCGATGCCGCTATCTGCGGCCGCTTTGAGCTGCTCGATGGTGTTGATCGGCAGGGGGCGGTTAAGACGCAGGTCATGTTCGAACGGACGGCCGTGACGCACGTTTTCAGTGGTGACGAAGTATGTGCAGGGAATCCGATGGCGAATCAGCAGCGGTAAAGCGAGCTCGCAGTTTTCCGAGTACCCATCGTCGAATGTAAATGTGACTGACGGGCGCGGCGAATGGCCCGACTCGAGCCGTCGCTGCACTTCTTCCAGCGAGATCAATTCAAAGTTGTCCCGGCAGTAGTCAACGTGCCGCTCGAATTCGCGTTTTGAGATCGTCCACGGATTGATCGGTTCGTCCGCAACCCGGTGATAGAAAAGCACCGACATGGGTGCTTCGCCACGCTCGCACATGCGTTGGATTTGCTTTTTCCGCCAAGGCGTTTGGACGGCCAGCCGGGTGGAGATCGCGAGTGAGCGGAGCAGTTGCATGATGACGTGGGCGGTGAGCGTGATGGAGCAGTGGAAAAAGCTACGCCGCCTTGGGGGGGAATGTGAAACCCATGGGAAACAGGTTTCAAGGTTCTACTCGTTCGCGAATCAAATATTCCGGTTATGCGTGCTGAATGACCGCGTGAGAAGCAAAGGAGTAGCCATCCGAACAGGTGTTTGGTGGGTGTTGCGTTGGGGAGTCTCAATCGACGGTGGCGATTTGGCTTGTCTCGCGAGGCAGCGTTTTGTTACGCCCGACACAATGAATCACACTCGACGTCCGACCGAACGCCGCCGAAGGGTCATGCTCACCACCGCGGGCGGCGACACCGGAAACACGACGGCCAAACAGAAGGCGGTCCAGCAGCAATGGCGAGAAGCTCGCCGGCCCGCTGTCGCCTACGGGTCCCGTGTTCGCAGGTGCTTGCGCGGACGTTGGTTCTCTTTGGTTCCCGTCCAAAGGTCGGCGGTTTTCGGCTTGATGGCGACGGTGATCTCCGTCGCTTTCGTGCTGATCGGATTGCACTACGCATCAGTCGCTTGGCCAGCACTGGCGGAACGTCCATCGGTCACGGCAGTCACTCGCATTGATGCCGTGGGCAGTTTGGGACGCTACTGCACCAGCATGTTGATGCTGGGAATCGCAGGCGCGTCTTGGTTGGTCTACCAGCTTCGGCGATATCGAAACGATGATTTCCAAGGGCACTATCGGCTGTGGCGACTCGTCACCGTGATGGCTTTGCTAGGCAGCGTCGCGACGATGGTTCCGTTGATCGATTTGTTGGGCGGTGTGACCGAGTGGGCATTGGGAAAACGCGTGGCTCTGTCCGGTAGTGATTGGGTGAAGTTACTGCTGACCGTTGGTGGAGCGGTGATGTTATTGCGCACCACGGCCGAAATTTGGAAGCACCGAGTCGCAGCATCATGGATGTTTGCTGGTTGGTTGGCGGCGTTGTTGCCTGTTGCTGAGAATTGGAACTTGCTCGCGATCGATACACCGCTTCGTTGGACCGCGTTTACGTCAGCGATGTTGGTTGCAGCATCGTGTTGGTTTTGCGCGACTGTCATGTATCTGCGAACGCTCTACATGGATGTCCGAGGGATTCAGCGACCAGCGAGCTTGGTAGTCCGAGTTCGGCAAGCGTCGGCCGAGCAATGGGAAAGCATGCGTGATTGGACCAAACGCGAACCCAAGCCACCAAAGCCCGCGAAAGAACTGAAAGTCAAGAAGGCTCCGGAACCGAAACGGCCCGAGAAGCAGGTTGAGACAAAGCCTAAGGAAACAACTGAGACAGATGAGAAACCGGCACGCAAACGACGGTTCTGGCAACGTGCCGAAGCGTCGCCCGCGAGCGATGAGCCATCGAGCCGTCGTGATCAAGCGTCCAAGCAAGATGATGAAATCGACGAGGCTGCGAACGAAGTGTCGTCCAACGATGAACAGGACAATGAAGAGACGTCCAGCAAGCGAGCCTCCAAATGGAAGTTCTGGGGACGCAAGCGAAAGCACGTGGACTCGGAGGAAGAAACCATCGAGGACGAGCAAGAGGAATTGTCAGCCGCTGAAACCGAAGCCGACGACACCGAAGCAGACGACGCCAAGCCGAAAGCCAAACGTTCTTGGTTCCCCAAGTGGAAGCGTAAACCGAAAACTGATGGAGATGATGGTTCGGACGTCGAGGAAGAGCCGGCCAAGATGACTCAGACCGACGATTCAGAGAACGAAGATGCAGACGCGGCGCCGAAGAAGCGACGTTTCGGATTGAAGTTCCCATCGCTCGGCCGCAAGGCCAAGAAGAATGCGACGGATGACGAATCCGAAACACAAGAAGAGGTCTCGGCGTCAGATTTCGAAGAGGTTGCGGATTCGCGATCCAACGACCATTCGTCGTCCAATCAAAACTCCTACGATGATTCTCAGCCTGATTACAGCGAGATGAATGAAGAGGACATTGATTGGTCCGGTATGAGCAAAGCGGAGCGTCGTCGTGTTCGCAAACAGCTCAAACGCGGTGGCCGTGCGGCTTAGCACTGGGGTGATAGAACGTCGGTCTCGCCAATTGGTTCGACCCTTGCGTTGCCAAGTGAAGTCGGCATTCAACTTTTGCGGCGAGCTTGCCAATCCTGAGGGATTTTCTAGCAGCCGGCAAAGTTTGACTTCGCGGCGCAGTTTGACTGATCCGCAACATTCGCCCGGCCGATAAAGACGATGTTCGCACGACCGTTCAGCCAGCAGTGATTGGTGAATCGGTTCGATGTGAGATGTTTCACGTCTTTCACCCACGGGGCTGTCTTCGCCGCTATGTCGGAGCAAGCATCCACGACCGAATCCGTTCTTCGCATTCAAACTGCGAAACCGGAGATTCCGATCGATACGCCAATGCGGCGATGGATCATGCAGTGGGGAACTGCTGTGGTTGGTGGAGTCACCGCGGTTGGCGACTTGGCGATGTTCACTTGGCAGATGTTCGTGTGGATGTTCACTCGAATGCCTCGACGTGACACGGTGTTGGTCAACTTTTATCAGGTTGGCGTGTTGAGCCTACCGGTCGTGGCACTTACCGGATCGTTCATCGGAATGGTGCTGGCGGTTCAGAGTTACTACCAGTTTCACACCATCGGATTGGAAACGCACCTCGGTGTTGTGATCAATACATCGTTGGTTCGGGAACTCGGGCCGGTGTTGGCGGCGACGATGTTGGCCGGGCGAGTTGGCGGCGCCATGGCGGCGGTGCTGGGAACGATGCGTGTGACGGAACAGATCGATGCGTTGACCACGATGGGTGCCGACCCGATTCACTATCTGGTCGTGCCGCGATTCATGGCGTGTCTGTTCTTGATTCCCGCACTGACTATCGTGGCGGACTTCATGGGAATCGTTGGCGGGTATTTCTACAGCGTCATCATTCTCGGAATCGACCGTGCCGCCTATCTGCATCATTCGCGTGAAGGCGTGGTCGCCTTTGATCTTTTCAACGGGATCTTCAAAAGCATTTTCTTCGGCGGCGTGATTGCCATCATCAGTTGTTATCGCGGTTTCAATTGCCAACCCGGAGCTGAGGGCGTTGGCAAAGCCGCGACGGAAGCGTTTGTGTATTCGTTCGTGATGATCCTGGCGATCGACCTGTTCCTGAACATCGTTTTGGACTGGGTGTATTTCAGTTTCTACCCGGAAGGCACGAGTCTGTTTTAGTGAGCGATTCCAACCCACCGATCGATCCATCCGGGCAAGACGCATCCGAACCGCAAGCTGAAGAATCAGCCGTCGCGGTGGCAGAGCGTCCATTGGTCGAAGTGGAAAACCTGGAAGTCACCTTTGATGGCCAAACGGTCTTGAAGGACATCGACTGCCAAATTGAACGCGGGCAAACCGTCGCCGTGATCGGTGAAAGTGGTTGCGGCAAAACCGTGTTCATGAAGACGATCGTGGCATTGGTGCAACCAACCGTCGGTCGTGTGATGTTTGACGGACAAGACTTGTCGGGGCTGAGTCCAGCTGAGTTGGCGATCGTTCGTCGGCGATTTGGGTTTGTGTTTCAACATGCGGCGCTATTCGACAGCATGAACATTTTCGACAACGTCGCCTTCCCGATTCGACAGAACGAAGAGGGCACTGACGATGCCGAAATCAACGATCGAGTGCGTCAGCACATCGGTGAGGTCGGATTGCCCGAAGAAGTGATTTACAAGCGGCCGGCTGAGTTGTCGGGCGGGATGCAAAAACGCGTCGGGTTGGCTCGTGCGTTGGTTCTCCGCCCGGAATTGGTTGTTTATGACGAACCAACCACCGGGTTGGATCCGATCATGAGCGATGTGATCAACGAATTGATTTTGAATACGCGCCGGATGTATCCGGTGACGAGCATCGTCGTCACCCACGACATGCACACCGCACGCAAAGTGGCTGACCGAGTGATTATGTTTTATCCGCGACGTCGGCTCGAACTCGATCAGTCGCAAATACTTTTTGACGCTCCACCGAGCCAACTCGAACACGCCGAAGATCGTCGTGTCCGCCAGTTTGTGCGAGGGGAAGCGGGGGATCGCATCCGCGAAATGTCTCAGGGGATGGGTTGAACCATGGATGACAGCAGACTTCGTTTTGGTGTGGGCGTGCTCGTGATCGCGGCGATTGGAATCGCGGTGATCCTCACGTTCTTGTTTGGTGCGTTCCCCGCGATCTTAAATCGCGAGTACACGTTGAACGTCTATTTCCCGTCCGCTGATGGGATCAATGTCAATGCGCCGGTGTATCGCGATGGCGTCAAAATCGGGCGCGTCGATGACATCCGGTTGCAGGAAGAAGGTGGCGTGAGGCTGATCCTTTCAATGGACGAGAGTGTCTCGATGACGCACCAGTACATTCCTCAAATTGGAATCGGGTCGCTGATCACCGGTGACTCGAAACTTGAGTTTCGCAAAGCCGACCGGCGTGAATTGATTGGGTTGTTCGATGACAATCCGGACTTGATAGAACAACCCTACACGGATGGCGAACTGTTCGACTATGGAAAAAAGTTGGAAGACCCATTCTCGTTGATCTTTGGGATGGAAGATGAACTCGTCTCGACGTTCCGAAGCGTGCGTGGTGCGGGGGATGCGATTCAAAATATTGGCAGCGACATCAAGGGATTGGTTCGCGATGTTCGTGGCGTGATTGGGCTGAGTCCAACCGCACCGGTATCGTCGCCATCGGTTCCAATGGGCGGCTTTCCTCAGTCGATGGCACCCGCTCCCGAGTGGGCCCGGCCGATTGTTTTGGCGACTCATTCAAGTCCGAAGGACGCTACGTCGAAGGGTGTGATTCAACAAGTGGCGATGCAACAACCGCTGCCACAGCAGGGCATGCAGCAGCCAACCATTCCTCCGCAGGGATTCACTCCGCCGCAAGGGTTTGGAACTCAGTTGGGGACACCATTGCCCGGCCAGCAAGGAATGCAGACTCCGCCAACGATCACACAATTGGCCGGGGATGCATCACAAGCGGTCAAAGAGTTCAGCTTCTTGGTTCGCGACATCAGGTCAATCATTGGTGACCCTCAAATACAGCGAAGCGTGAGTGATACGGTCGATCGATTGCCTGGTGTTTTGGACGAAGTCAAAGTCACTCTCGAAGACGCTCGCGAAACGTTTGAGACATTTCGTGATGTCGGTGGGCAATTCGAACAGGTCGGGATCGTTGCCGAGGACGCTGTTTCGCAAACCGCGAACGAATTGCAATCCACGCTTCGCAGCGTTCGATCGACGGCCAAGAGCTTTGAGGGCACAGCGGAGAACATCGAGGCCTTCACTGAACCGTTGGGTGAACGTGGCGGTGAGTTGATCGAAGCTGTTTTGGTGAGCTTGGCCAACGTTGACAACGCATTGGTGCAGTTGGATACGTTTGGTCGAACGCTCAACAGCAGTGACGGAACCGTTCGTCGTCTGCTGGAAGATGATGAGCTGTTCTACCAAGTCCAGCGTACCGTTCAGAACATCGAAGCGGCTTCGGCACGTCTGCGACCGATCCTCGATGACGTTCGCGTCTTCTCGGACAAGATCGCTCGTGACCCAAGGCAATTGGGCGTCCGCGGTGCGATCACCAACCGTCCCAGCGGAATGGGTTTGAAGTAAACCAATGCCCGCAAATGATTGATCGATTGGCTCAGGTGAACCGCGAGATCGTCTGGTAGGCGATCAAGGCGGCGACGTAGGCCAAGACGGTCATGTAGCCGAATTGGAACACCGCCCATCCCCATGAGCCGGTTTCCTTTTTGGTGACAGCCTGAGTTGGAAGGCACTGCATCGCCAAGACGAAGAATACCAGCAGGCTGACACATGTTGCGGTAGTGAAGACTCGGTTGCCTTCCGCGTCGGTGGCCGACATCAATCGATCATGCAGCGATGATTCATCCTCGGGTTCAGGGCCCAAGCCGTACAGAATGCTGAGCGTCGAGACGACCACTTCGCGAGCGGCGAAACTGGTCATCACACCAACGCTGGTCTTCCAGTCAAAACCGAGCGGCGCGAAAACGGGCTGAACAAACTTGCCCATCCGTCCGATCACGGCGTGTTCTTGTGCGGCGAGGGCACGGCGGTTTTCCAGGTCCGTTTCTTCGAGCGTTTCCGCGTTCAAGCCTGCCGTTTGCAACTGCTCAGTAAAACGTTCTTCCGAAAGTTTAGGATAGGTCGACAAAACCCAAATGCCAATGCTGATGGCCAGGATCACGCCCCCTGCATTGCGCAGGAATCCCCATCCGCGTTCGTATGCATGCCGGAGTGCGTTGCTGAGCGATGGTGTTCGGTAGGGAGGCAAATCCAGAATCAGCGGAGAGGCTTCACCCGGCAAGATCGATCGTTTCAGCAACCATGCGACGAAGAAAGCGGCGACCATCCCGAGTGCGTAGGCCGACGCGAAAAGCAACGCGGCCGACCATGGGCTGGAAGGAAACAGCAACGCGGCGACCATCGTGTAGACGGGAAGACGTGCCGAACAAGTCATCAACGGGATGACCATGATCGCAGCGAGTCGGTCTCGCCGATTCGCGATGACTTTGGTGGACATGATCGCCGGAATGGCGCAAGCATGAGCTGCGAGCAACGGCACAAACGCTTGGCCAGGCAATCCGACGCGCCGCATCCATCGATCGATTACGACGACTGCTCGCGAGAGATAGCCGGAGTCTTCGAGGATGGCCAACATGAAAAACAGAATGCAGATCTGCGGCAGGAAGATCACAACGCCGCCGATGCCTGCCAAGATTCCGTCGGTGATCAAGCTGTTCAGGTCGCCTTCGGGCAACCAACCGCCGACCTTCTCGGTCACCAAACCGAAGGTGGCGTCGAGCCATTCCATCGGATACTGCGCGAGGTAAAACACTGACGCGAACGCGGCGACCATCACGGCGACAAAAATCACCGGGCCAAGGAAACGATGGGTCGTGACTTGGTCGACTCGGTCCGTCCATTCGTCCGAGGCGACGTATCCGGTTCGCGTGCTTTCGCGAGCGAGTGTCGAAGCCCAGCGGTGGCCATCCGCGAACGGGCAAGCCCCGCATGCTCCGCATTCAATCTCAGCCGGCTCGGCATCCGCGCTCAGCACTACCATTTTTCGTGGCTGCAGCAATTGCCTCAGGTTGGATTTCAGGTCGTCCAGGCCTTCGCCGGTACGGGCGGAAACTCCGATGACGGGGCAGCCAAGTTTTTGTGACAGGACATCCAAGTCCACATCGACACCGCTCTTGCGAGCCAGTTCGATCATGTTGACGGCGACGAGCGTTGGCCGCCCGCACTGGATGGCTTCGCGGGCAACGGCGAGGCTGCGTTGAAGGTTGGTCGCATCGACCACGACCAGGACGCCCTCGGGAGGGCATTCGGATTCACCGGTGATGAATGCTCGAGCAATCTGTTCTTCGGGAGATGACGCCGTCAGCGAATACAGGCCCGGCAAATCAACCAACGTGCATGATTGACCTTCGTTTAAATCCGCGGTGCCGGTGCGTCGGTCCACGGTGGTGCCAGCGAAGTTAGAGGTCTTCGCCAGCAGGTTGGTCAGTCGGTTGAAGAGAGATGTTTTGCCGACGTTTGGGTTGCCGACCATGGCAACCACTCGAGCTTGGCAAAGCTGTTGGGCGGAGGCATCTTCAGAAGAGTTGCAAGGAGCAACCGGTGAAACGCTCATCCGTCAGTGGCTCGAACGAAGATCTGTTGAGCGATCTCCCCAGCTACGGCAATCCGGCTTCCTGCTGCTTTCAAAATCAGCGGATTGCCTCGGCGAGACAACTGCACCAGTTGACCTTCAAACAGTCCCAACGCTTTTAAACGCGAAGCGCAGTTTTCGGGCAGGTCCAAACGAACGATTTCGGCACTGTTGGATCCGCAACGGTCCAGGGCGAGTTCAGCGATCAAGTCATCACCTGTAAATGAGAACGGTTCTCGATTGCGTCCACTTTAGATCTTCGAGCGATCGGTGGGTAGTGGGACGTTTCGCCGAATGTGCACAAATTTTGCAGTTCGCTCGTTCACAGCGAATGATTCGGTCATCCGCTAAAGGAACAACGCATATCGGATTGGAAGGAAGTCGTTGGTGGGCGTGGATCGTGCTCTGGCGATCACCAGTCGTCCTTTTGGGGGGCGTCGGCGTGACAGCATTTACAAATTCTAGTTTGCGGAGGTGTGGTTTGAGCGTTTCGATTAGCCAGCAGATTTCGATATGATTTCGAGTTGCTCGCAGTTTGTCTTGGTCCGTTGGCTTGTCGGACCGTTACTTCCCGATATCACGCGAGTGCTTTCCCTTCGTTTGGCTGATTGATATGTCGCATGCAACGGTTTCGAGCTTGGACGAGGTCCACATTCTGCTGGTGGAAGACAACGAAATCGATGTGATGGCGTTTCAACGCGGAATCAAAAAGAATGATGTCCCGAACCCACTGACGGTAGCAGAAAACGGTCAAGAAGCTCTCGATATTCTTCGAGGCGAGCATCCGGAAAAGTCAATCGGGCCACATCGGATGGTTTTTCTCGATATGAACATGCCGATCATGAACGGCGTGGAGTTTCTCGAGGAGATTCGCCGAGATCCTGAACTTTGTTCGACCGTCGTATTCGTGCTCACAACATCCGACCACGAAATGGACTTGGTCGCGGCCTACAAGAAGAACGTTGCGGGTTACATCTTGAAGTCACGGGTCGGTGACGCGTGCCGGAATCTTCACGATCTGATTCGATCCTATTGGCGGATCGTGGTAATTCCGTGACACGCACACTTCGTTGATCGGGTCGCTCCGCTTGGGGACTGGTTCAGTTCAGCCAGTCGAGTTCGATTTTGTCGATGATCAACGAATTGGAAACATCATTTCCAAAGTCGTTGAAACGATCGAGTTGCCAGACAACTTTCTTCGTCGAGGGCTCAAGCTCAATCAGGATGGGTTGCCCCGGACCCGCGTGACAGTTGCCGAGCACGTAATTGCCGTTATCCAGGACCTGCAGTGTCGTGACCCAAGCCAAGCGGATTCCGGGGAGATCGTTTTGGTGGATATCCCAGACAATTTTTTTGTCCGGAGTGACCTCGAGAACGCTGTGCCCGTTGCCTGACGCGATCAGGGTGTTGCCATTTTTCATTCGCAGGGCAGCGAAAAGGCGGTTGCCAAACGCTTCCGGTCCGTGACCACGAGCAGCTTTTCTGCCGAACATTGGCACTTCGTATTCCCAAACTACATCGCCATCACGGTTGTATTCGCGAGCCTTGCCGTCGGCTTCGTGGGCGACCAGGTAGTTTCCTGAGTCGAGACGACGCACCAAACGCGTGTCGGTGTGTGCGTTCGGGTTTTCGACCTGCAAGGCGATTTGGTGAACGATCTCACCGTCGCAGTTGACCTCGATCAGTCGTTGAGCACCCGATTCGGCAATCATCAGGTTGCCGTTGGGGAGTGGTTCAAAAGCGTGGACTTCGATCCGCTTGCCTTCATTGCCGCCCCGCTTCCCGCAATCGTAGCTCCACACCACTTCTTTCGTGCTCGGATCGATTTCGACCACGGTTGCTGGGCCTTGGCGAGTCAGGATGTGGCCGTTGGGCAACAGGTGCAGATCGTGAATCCCGCCCCAATCCATCTGCCATCCGATGGAGCCATCCGGCTCAACGACGACGAGGCCTTTCTTGCCGTGCAGCAGCACGCGGTGTTGATCGGTCGTTTCCTCGGCCGACACCGGGCTGGTTTGTATCGCAAAACCAATCAGCGTTGCGGCGATGACCGGCAAAGCTGCTCGTCGGGTGGTTCGCAATTGGAATGACGCGGTCGTCGCGCGGGATGAGCCGATCCAAGCTTGGAGTCTCTGAATCATGGGGACTTGCTTCTGCGGGGAGGGGATTTGGGAAGGGATCTTAGCGATCGCGTCCGATGATAGACGAATCTGCCGCCGGAGAGGCCGCGATGGAACAGAATCACGCATTCATCGGTTTGCGGGGATGCCAGAATCTGGCATGGCAAGAAAACTGAGGGTGTGGCGGGGTTTATTGCGGAACGGACGTGTTCTGCGGGGAATCACGCAGGTATTACTGCCGCCGAGGACCACTTTTGTGCAGCGATTCGGTCGGTCCTGCCGATCTTTGCCCGAACAGCCGGTCCTGTGTGCTAGCCTGCACGCCTTCACCGGAGCAGGTACCGGGTGAGAAGACGGCACCCTGCCAGTCATGCAGAACCTGCCACTCGCGCAGAAACCGGACGGTCGCCCTAGCAGCTTTGACGACTATCCGATATGCTCCCCCGCTTCGTTTTTCGAAAATCACCATCCAACCAGTGTTGATGCCCTCATGGGAACCAAAATCAAAACTCACAAAGGGACCAAGAAACGGTTCCGTCTGTCGGCCAAAGGCAAGGCGATGCACCGTCAAAGCGGTACCAGCCACTTGGCCAAGGGTTTGAGCAAGAAACGTCGTCGTAACCTGCGTGGAACCACCGCAGTTGCTGAGTGCATGGAACCAACCATTCACGCAGCTCTCAACGGCCACAGCTACTGATTCGACCTGACTTACACTTCTTTTCCACCACGGAATCCAACGGCCACCTGGTTGGGCGGAACTTCGGGGATTGAGCGGTCGCGTTGACCTTTCTTTCTGCCGGGGCCTGAATCAGGACGACCCGAAAGATCACCACAGCATTTAGGAATTCAATTCGATGCGTACGACCAAAGGTGCCGCTCGCCGGCAATCGAAGAAGCGTCTTTTCAAACGAGCCAAAGGTTTCCGCGGTGGCCGCGGGAATCTGACGCGTACCGTCAAAGAAACCCTGCTCCGTTCGGGCGCATTCGCATTCCGCGACCGTCGCGTCCGCAAACGTGAATTCCGCAAGCTGTGGATCATTCGGATCAACGCCGCCGTCAAGCAACACGGGTTGCGCTACAGTGAGTTCATCCACGGTTTGAACAAAGCCGGGATTCAACTCGATCGCAAATCGTTGTCGGAAATGGCGATTCATGACGCCGCCGGCTTCAAGCAGGTTTGCGACAAGGTCAAAGAGACTCTGGCAGCTTAAGTCGCCATCATGTCACTCGATCAATTCCTCTCCCGACTGGATCAACTCCAGTCGGACGCTGAATCCGCGTTCACTTCTGCTTCCGATGCGGCAGCGCTCGAGGAAGCTCGTGTGACGTTTTTGGGTGCCAAGAAAGGGCAGCTCAAAGACATTCAGAAAATGCTCGGCGGAATCGAGAAGGCTGACAAGCCTGCCGCCGGTGCGAAGCTGAACGCGGTTAAGTCGGCGATCAACTCTGCTTTCGAAGGCGCCCAGCAAAACCTGGCTGGTGGCGACGATTCAGGTGCCGATCCGACTTTCGACCCAACTCTCCCCGGAACTCGCCCTTCGCTCGGGCACATTCACCCGATCACCCAGACGAACAGTCACCTGACTGAAATCATGGGGCGGATGGGGTTTGAGGTCGCCGAAGGTCCCGAGGTCGAAGACCCCTGGCACAACTTCGTTGCGCTGAACATTCCTGAAGATCATCCCGCTCGTGATCCGCTGGATAACTTTTACTTGGCGACTGCGAAGGATCCCTCGGGCAAGAGTTCGGTCAGTGCCGGTGACGAAGGTTCGCAGTTGCTGCGAAGCCAAACCAGCACCGTTCAAATTCGCGTGATGAAGGAAGGTCAGCCGCCGATCCGAATCATTTCGCTCGGTCGTGTCTATCGTCCCGATGCACCGGACGCGACGCACTTCCCGATGTTCCATCAGATGGAAGGGTTGCTCGTCGACACCAACGTGACGATGGCCAACTTGAAGACCGTCCTGCGTGTTTTCGCGAACAACTACCTCGGCGAAGACGTTGAAATTCGCTTCCGGCCATCTTTCTTCCCGTTCACCGAACCCAGTGTCGAAGTCGACTTTCTGTGGAACGGAACGTGGATTGAATTTGGTGGCGCCGGGATGATCGATCCCAACGTGTTCGCTGCTGTTGGCTACGACCCTGAAAAGGTCAGCGGATTCGCATTCGGTCTCGGCGTCGAACGCCTGTGCATGCGTCGTCATGGCATCACCGACATTCGCGATTTATACAGCGGCGACTTGCGGTTCTTGAAGCAGTTTTGAGCAATCAGAATGTCGTTGACGCGAGCTGGATTTAGCTGCAGTCGACTGACTTTGAAGAAGCAACTCGCGGTCCGAATTCTGGCGAATCCGGCTACCAGTTGTCGCACGTGTGAAAACATGATCGACACGATGCTCTGCGGTTTCTATCAAGATTTTCCCTCCCGACTTCATCTTCTGCCCACTTCGCTCTCATGCTTGTTTCTTGGAAATGGTTGTCGCGATACGTTGACCTGACGCTGCCACACGATGAGTTGGTCGATCGACTCAGTCTGTCTGGGCTGAATCACGAAGGCAGTGAAACAGTCGGCGGCGATGTCGTGATCGACTTGGAAGTCACCAGCAACCGCGGTGATTGCCTGGGACACATCGGTGTCGCGCGAGAGATCGCGGCGCTGACGGAGCAGAAGCTGAAGATTCCAGCGATCGAGTATCAAGAGTCCGGGGCGGCGATCGACGAATCGCTTGCGGTCGAGAACAAGATGCCCGAGGCCTGCCCCCGCTACACCGCTCGCGTGATTCGCGGCGTGAAGGTTGGCGACAGCCCTGAGTGGTTGCAGGAGTCGCTGAAGTCCGTTGGCATCGGCGTGGTCAACAACGTCGTCGACGTGACCAATTACGTGATGATGGAATGTGGCCAACCGCTGCACGCGTTCGATCTGGCGAAGGTCGGCGATGGCAAGATCGTCGTTCGCTCAGGAAAAGACAAAGAGCAACTCGAGGCGATTGACCATCGCAACTACGACCTCAACGATTCGACTTGCGTGATCGCGGATTCGTCCGATGCGTTGGCCGTTGGTGGCGTGATGGGCGGAGCGTCCTCGGAAGTCACCGAAGCGACGACCGATATCGTCTTGGAAGCCGCCGAGTTTGTGCCGTTGTCGGTTCGGCGAACGGCTCGTCGATTGAAGCTGCACAGCCCATCGTCGTTCCGGTTTGAACGTCGCGTGGATCCAGTCGGGATTGATTGGGCCAGTCGCCGAGCGTGCCAGTTGATCACCGAGATCGCTGGCGGATCGGTTGCACCGGGTGTCATCGACACTGCTCCTGAAATTCCAGCCCGCGAGACCGTGTTACTGCGTCCCAAGCGTGTTGCGGCGCTGCTGGGTTTGGAAATCGAAACCGCGGAACTGGACAAAATCCTGCGTTCGCTCGGTTGCGAGGTTTCCGCGTTCGCCGATGGGTTGCAGTGTGTCCCGCCAAGCTGGCGTCACGATTTGACTCGCGAAGTCGACTTGATCGAGGAAGTCGCGCGGATTCACGGCTATGACAAGATTTCCGAGAACTCGCCGATCCCCGTTGCTCCCAGCAGCAAGCGTCGTTTCGACACCGCGATGGAACGCATTCGCGGCGTGTTGACCGCAGCCGGAATCAGCGAAGCAATGACGCCCAGCGTGGTCACCGAAAAGCTGGATCAAATGATCTCGCCGTGGACGGAGTTGCCCGCTCTGCAGACTCGCACGTCGATGTTGGAAGGTGCCCGGACGCTGCGACGATCGCTGATTCCAAGTCTGCTGCAAAGCCGTGCCGCGAACTGGGCTTCGGCCAGTTTGATTGCGGACCTGTTTGAGATCGCTCACGTTTACTTGCCCGCGCCTGCGGGAAGCGACAGTGCGTTGTTGCCCGACGAGACCTATCACATTGGTTTGATCGCTGGCGAAGACTTCTTTGCTCTCAAGGGCACCATCGAAACGCTTTGCGATCGCTTGGGTGTTCCAGGTGAGTTGACCGTCGCTCCGGTGCAGCGAGATGGTTTTGCCAAGGGCGGCGCGGTGGAGTTGTCGCTTGTCGGTGACGATGGCAAGGAGCCAATGCGTTTGGGCTTCTTGGGATTTGTCGATGATAAATTGGTCAAGCAATGGAAGTTGACCGGACGTGTCGTTGCCGCCGAGTTGTCCGCGGACGTGTTGGTCAATCAGTCGCGATTGGTGCCACAGCAACAAGCGGTCAGTCCGTTCCCGTCGATTCAGCGTGACCTCAATTTGGTGTTGCCTGAGTCAGTGCGTTGGAATGAGTTGGCTGGGTTGGTTCGCAAGGCAGCCAAGGAGCGTTTGGCGGATTTGACTTATCGCGAAACGTATCGCAACGAAAAGGTCGACGGCCCCGACAAGAAACGCGTGCTGTTCTCGATGGAACTGCAAAGCCAGACGGAGACACTCAGCGGCGGCGATGCTGATTCAATCATCAACGAGTTGGTCGCGTCCTGCGAAAAACAGCTCGACGCCGTCTTGCTTCGCTAGATCGCTCTCAAGTTTCCGTAGGCCAGGCCCCGCCTGGCATGGTGAATGGCCAGCGGGTTTAGAGCTTGATGGCGATGTTGCTGCCCGCCTCGCTTTGTTCCAAAGCATCGGCTGGGTGCCAGGTAATGACCTGGCCTACATCGGTGCTGAACCTCTGCCTGCGATTTTACAATTTAGAATTGTCAATTGAACTTTTTCAATTCCCAAGTCTGAATCATGCCAAACGTAGGCCAGGCCCCGCCTGGCAAGTTGATTGGCCGGCGGGTTTAGAGCTTGAAGGCGTGTTGCTATTCGCCTCGCTTTGTTCCAAAGCATCGGCTGGATGCCAGGTAATGACCTGGCCTACTTCGGCGCATGCGCATCAACATCAACCAACCTGCGCCCTCTCTCGCATGCAAACCAGCCTCTTCATCCAGCGTCACCCTCTTTCAGTCGTTACATTCGATCCAATCCATTTTGGAAGCGAATGAATTGTTGGAAAACCGCTCCGTGGCTTTCTTCGCGGGCTAGGGTTTCAAGCAGCGTTTCGCTGTCGAATTCGGGTGACATTCAGTTCGGATGCAACGGAAACTTTCCAAAGAGGTAGCAGCGTGTTTTTCTTGGTTGGGTTGATGATGGGAGTTGGCTTCTATGCCGCTCTCAAGGTTCTGGTCGGGTGTTTGTACACCGTGCGACCGGATCAGCGAGCGGTCGTCACGACCTTTGGGGCGGTGAAACGTCTCGGGGCGGGATCCGATGGTCAAGTTCTCTCGGACGACGAACGGGAACGCTATGAGTACCCGCAAGTCGAAGTGATCGGTCCCGGTGGACCCTATTTCAAGCTGCCTTGGCAACGAGTGCACAAAGTCAGCGTCGCGACTCAAACGGTCGATCTGACGTGGGACCCATCGAAGGCTCAAAGCACGATCGAAGCGGTCACGAAAGACAATCTGACCACGGGGGTCAACGGGCAAATTCGCTATCGGATCAGCGAGAACAATCTCTACCCGTATCTGTTTGGCGTGGAGAGTCCGCTGGAGCACGTGATGGGGTATTTCGTCTCCGTGCTGCGTGAGCGGATCGCGAACTTTGTCGATCCCAAGGGCCAAAGCTTGTTGGCCGATGCCGTTGCGGAGACCGAAGCAATCGCTGGCACGGGCGACGGTGACATTGAACCTCAAACGAGTGCTGTTGAACTTTCCGAAGGTGTTTCGATCAACGATTTGCGAAAGAACTTGCCACTGTTGAATCAATACATGGAAGAGCAGTGTCGTTCGACGACCGGCCGATATGGCATCGAGCTGGATGCCGCGTTGATCACCGAAATTGATCCACCCGCCGAAGTCGACCGAGCCTTGTCGGCGATTAATAGCACACGCAACCAGGTCGCCGCCGACATCAGCACCGCGCGTGCGGATTCGGAGCAACAGATCACGATGAGTGCTCGTGCGGTCGAGATCGCGACGAACAACGCTCAAGCCGAAGTGGCTCCTTTGCATGAACTTGCCGGGACGTTGATCAGCATTAAGTCCGAAGGCGGATCGGATTGCTTGAAGGCTTACTTGCGAAACTTGCGAGTGCCGTTGTTCAAACGCACCGAGCGTATTTATCAAACCGAATCAAAGATTGAAGGGAAGGCATAAGATGGATGTTCTTGGTTTTGTTCCCGGCTTCGTTTTCGGGTTGATGTTGGTTCCGATCTTGCTCGGATTCGCTCGTTTCTTTGGTTTGTATTGCTGCGTCGCTGAGTGCGAGTCGCAGGTGTTCACTTTGTTTGGCAAAGTGCTGGGTGAGATCAAAACGCCCGGTTTGCAATTCCCGCTGGTTCACTTTGGTGCCAAGGCGATGTTGATTCCGTTCTTCGGCAAGAAGTACGTCGTCGACACGGCACTGCGTCAGCACTACTTGCGTAGCCAGATGGTCAACTCGGAAGAAGGCACGCCGATGGGCGTCGGCATCTGGTACGAAATGCAGGTCCAGGATCCAACCGCGTTCCTGTTCACCAATGCAAACCCAGACGGCTCGTTGCAAGCCAACGTGACCAGTTCGACGATCTCGACGCTGAGCAACCTTGAAATGGAAAAGATGCTTGAGGATCGGCACAGTCTTTCCCGAACTGTCCGGCAGGCGGTGTCGCCGCTGTCAGAAAAGTGGGGGTATCGGTTGGGTTCGGTCTACATTCGAAAGGTCGCCTTTACCGACCGTCATATGGTCGAGAACATCACCGAGAAGGTCGTCAAGCGATTGGTTCAGGTGACCAGTGCGATGAAGCAAGATGGTGAAAACCGTGTGGGTTTGATCAAGAGCGAGACCGCGCTGAAGGTGTCGAGTAAGATGGCCGAAGCCGCTGCGGCGCGTCCGAGCGTCGTGGGTGAAAAACTGAACGAGATCGCCAAGCGAGACCCTGAAATCCTGGAAGCGGTGCTTCAAGTGATGGAGGCTGAAAACTTGCTTGAGTCAGGAGCTTCGGTCAGTGTTTTGCCAAACTCGGCGAATGTTCTGGTTCAAGCGAGCTGAGCTCATTCCGTGGCACTGCCCAACAAGTGATTTGAGAAGCGATGCCGTTCACTCCGACTCATGTTGCTGCGGCAATTCCGATCGCGTGGATGGCAAAGTGGCGTCTGCCCTTTTCCGCTCTCGCGATCGGGTGCATGGTGCCCGACGCGGGCGTGTTCTTCCCGATGCTGTTCGACTACGAATCGTTTCACAGCATCCGTGGGTTGTTCATCGACTGCGTTCCAGTCGGCGTCGCTGCGTACTTTGTCTATCACTTGTTGATCAAGCAACCGGCGGTGGAGTTGCTGCCGGGGCCGTTGCGGACGCGGGTTCGACCGATCGCGGATCGCCCGGTGTCGGTCGAGTGGCAATCCATTCTTTCGGTTGCCATTTGTGTTTTGGTCGGCGCGTCGACGCACGTGTTCTGGGATTCGTTCACGCATCAACATCGCTGGGGATCGATGATCGCGTTGCCGTTTTTGTCATCCGAAGCGTTCTCGTTGTCCGATCGTAGCGTGCGATGGTATGCGGTGGCCCAGCACTTGTCGTCGCTGTTCTTGTTGCCGCCGATGGGCGTGTTCGCTCTGAGGTGGTTGTGGAAACAACCCGAAGGCGGTCCGGAACCCAAGCGAACTCGTATCCCGGATTCGGTCACGTTGTCGGTGATGACGGTGGCGTGCTTGATGATGTTGGTTCACGCGTCCTGGGTGTACGCCGTTCATTCGGACTACGGCGTCACGTTTGCACTTCGCCAGAGCGTGATGATCTTCGGTGCGTTGATGATCATCGCGCTGGTGCTTTACAGTGTCGTGATGCACGCGATTTGGTCGCGTGCGGAAGCTTCGTCCGATCAATAGACGTGCACGTCAGTGAACCTGTAGCACGATGGTCTCCATCGTGAACCATGGTCTGGTCTTCAGTGCTCGTCTCGGTGGGGGACCACCGAGAGACAGGTTCTGGGCGAGGGATCAGTCGTTGACGATCAATCGTTTCGCCGTTCGCGCCAGTTCCAGGAACTCGGCTCGGAGCCCGTGTTCGTCATCGCCTTTGGCAGCGGTCGCGGTGGCGATCACGTCGTCCATCGTCCATGTTCCAGCTTGGGGGCTATTGCGAAGCTGCATCCCAAAACCTGCGACCGCGGCAGCGAATTGGAAGTCGGTGTCGGCTTCCTGGAAGGGCACGCTCTCGTTTACAAGCGGAAATGCGAGTTTCTCGCTGACGTCGCCTTGCGGTGGCTTGTGACGAATCTTCAGCGTCAGAATTTCATTGGTTGGTGCTTCGGAGCTCAAATCAGCATCGTCCGTGGGTTGATACTTCAGCGGATCGACATCGGGTGCGATGGAATCAGGGAGCTTGCCCACCGGAGCGATCTCGTACAGAGCCGTCACTCGGTGGCCGGCTCCGATTTCACCGGCGTCTTTCTTGTCGTCGTTGAAGTCTTCCTTGGCCAAGATCCGGTTTTCGTACCCAATCAATCGGTAGGCCGAGACGACCGCGGGATTGAATTCGACTTGGATCTTCACGTCTTTGGCAACCGTGAACAGCGTGCCGGTCACTTGATCCGCCAACACCTTTTTTGCTTCGGAAACGGTGTCAACGAAGGCGTAGTTGCCTGCACCGGAGTTGGAGATGCGTTCCATCATCGCGTCGTTGTGATTGCCCATTCCGAATCCCAGCACCGTCAGTTCGGTGCCCGATTTGGATTGGCGAGTCGCTTCGGCCACCAGTTGATCGGTGCCAGTCATTCCGACGTTGAAGTCGCCATCGCTGCACAGGATCACTCGGTTCACGCCGTCCTCGATGAAGTTCTCACGGGCGGTTTGGTAAGCGAGTTGCAAACCGGCACCACCGTTGGTGCTGCCACCAGCCGACAGAGCAGATAGGGCGCGGACAATCTTCTTCTTTTGCTTGACCGGGGTCGAGTCGAGGACCAATCCGGAGGAACCGGCGTAGACCACGATCGCGACACGATCTTTGTTTTTCAGTTGGTCGAGCAGCACCTTCATGCCTTCGATGACCAACGGCAGCTTGTTGGGCCGCTTCATCGATCCGCTGGTGTCGATCAAGAACACCAAATTGCAACGCGGACGTTCTTTTCGGTCGATGTCTTTGGCTTGGATACCAACTCGGACCAAGCGATTGTTTTCGTTCCAAGGGCACGAGGCGACCGCCATCGCGGAGGAGAACGGAACCGGATCTTCGGCCGATGGAGGCGTGTACTGGTAATCGAAGTAGTTGATTAGTTCTTCGATGCGGACCGAGTCGGGGCGTGGCAGTTGGCCACGTTGCAGGTAGCTGCGGACTTTCGCGTAGCTGGCGGTGTCAACATCGATTGAAAACGTGCTGAGCGCATCAGCGGTGACGCGTCGGAATTCGTTTTCCGTGATGGGTTCGAATTTGTCACCGGACATCCCGGGACCCTGGCCTTCGCCATCGGGCGTGGCTGGCACACCATAGCCTGGCAATCCACCAGCACGTCCTCGCGTCAATTCTTCCTGTTCACTCTCTGGGACACTGCGTCCAAGCACTCGCAAGGCGACTCGGTCGCTGGCTGGTTGGTTGGGTGCGGAAGAAGGAACGGGCTTGAATCCAAAGTCATGCATCATCGGTTTGCCAGCTGAGGGTTCGCTGTCCGTGGAGGTAGCGAGCTGGCTATCTAGTTCAAGACGAAGCATCTCGCCCGCTGGCATACCGCCCATACCTCCGCCCATCATTCCCATCCCGTCCTTGCCCATGCCCATGTCCATTGCCGGGCCAGCCATCTCCATGTCGCCCATTCCCATCATGGAGTCCATGCCCATTTCCATCGTTGGATCCTCAGCTCGCTTGGCTCGTCTCGACCTTACGGCTTGCTCGTTCGCCGAAGGAAGCGAGGACTCGGCAATGGTTCGTGGGCTTGCATCCGATGAAGTGGCTTCGGCGGCAGGCGATATTCCTGAGACACGGCTGGCTGCTTGAAAGCCAAAGGACTCGCCCTTCGCCTTCTTTTCGGCGGGCGCTGATTTGGCAGTCATTCTGTCGAGCGGTTGGTAGACCATCTCGTCATCTTCGAGTGGCATCTCTTCTTCGATCAAAACGGACTCGTAGACTTCTGGACCCGATTGATCGGTGGCGATCATTCCGACGGCAGGGCGTTGGTCAGATGCCAACTCGCGAGCGGTATGCACCGCTGGAATTGACAGTCCCATGATGATCCCGATGACACTGGCCGCAATGAACCATTGGACCCATCGAGTTTGGAACCAGGCGGTGCTAGCCGCTGAGCCTGCGGAGACAGGGGCTTCGTCGGTAGGAGCCGTTTCGCTTTCGCGAACGATGCTTTCGACGCGGTTGGATTCCAGTGGTGGGACCGCGGCGGAGTGGAAGAACGATTCGACTTGCTCGGTGACCGCTCGAGCTTCCTCGACGGCGGTGGCGAGTTCCGGGTTGGCGTTCATCTCTTCGGTGAATTGAGCGGCTTCGTTTTCAGGCAGCTCGCCCAGGACGAATGCCGTGACGCGAGGGTCGTCCCACGGAGGAGAAGTGGATGAATTAGACATGATCGATGATCCGATGACGGAAGAATGAATTGGAAGAACTGGTCAGGCTTCAGGTGACGGCCAGACCATCGCGAAGCGATTTGACGGCTTGATGAAGATGAAAGCCGACGTTGCTGACCGTCATGCCGGTGACGTCAGCGATTTCTCGATAACTCAGTCCAGCCTGCATTCGAAGCTGGATGACTTCGCGTTGTCGGGGCGACAGCGTTTCAATCGAAGCCGCGATTTGCTCGTGGGCCTCGTGGTCTTGGGCCACCGCGTCGGGGCGCGGGGCGGGATCGATGACGGCGACAGCGTCAGGATCCAGTCGGTCAGGGGATCGTTTGCGTTGCATGTCAATCACTCGTGAGCGGCAGACGGTGAACAACCATGGGGCCAAGCGGTCGACCAAATCGTCCGGCCGTTTGCGACACAATTGCAAAAACGTTTCTTGCACGGCGTCTTGGGCGGCGATGCGATCCGCCAGCATCCCGGTGGCGTAGGCCAACAAAGGACGCTGGAACTGGTCGACGACCTCGGCGATCCACTCGGTATTCCGAGTCCCAGGAGAATCTTGTCCGGACGAATCCGGTTCAGATGCACCTGGATCGACGAGGTCCTCGGCCGCGGAAGTGGAGGCCGGTTGACTCATGGCGGTTCATTGCGAGAGGAGAAAAAGGGAGACGAATCATGTCGCCTCCGACTACTCAACGAGTGGGGGGCGGATTTCTTAGGAGGATGGCAGAAAAAGATTGAGGGTGTTCAGGGGATCGCCATCACTTGGTTGTCTGCCGGTGGAGATTGAAAAAGTTCAATTGACAATTTGAAATTGTAAAATCTTGGTTGGGAGGCCAAAGATTCGGCGGTTTGGCGGCCAGTTGTTGCTGCCGTGCTGATCTACCCGATGTTCGCCCAGAGGGAGTTCACTGAATTTCAAATTTGCAACTGTCAATTTAACTTTCTCAATCTTCGCCACTGCCGTGTTCCCCAGGCCCCTCAACCCTGAAAACAGCTCCTCTCGACGATTTGGCGGGTCGACTGCTATGGTGTGCGGTCTCTTTTAGCAGTCTGCATCCCCACCCACCGGCCATTTCGCGGATTTAGTCGTGATATTGATTCTGAAAAACGGCGTGACCGACGATCAGATCGACCATGTGATCCAAAAGGTCGAGTCGATGGGGTTCCAGACGCACCTCAGCCGCGGGACGTTTCGCACGATCATCGGCATGATTGGCGACGAGAGTCTCATCACCGAACAACAGCTCCAATCGATCCCCGGCGTGCACCAAGTCGTTCCCGTTTTGCCACCCTACAAATTGGCCTCCCGAGAAGCTCATCCTGAATCCAGCGTCATCGACGTGTCGGGAGTGAAAATCGGTGGAGGCAACCTGGCCATGATCGCGGGGCCATGCAGCGTCGAAGATCGCGACCGGATGATGCGGATCGGCGAGAGTGTCGTGAAATCAGGTGCCAACCTGTTTCGCGGGGGAGCTTACAAGCCGCGGACCAGCCCCTACGCGTTTCAAGGTCTGGGCGAAGCTGGCCTGAAGATCCTGCGTGAAGTCGGCGATACGTTTGGCGTGCCGGTTGTGACTGAGATCACGGACCCGCGAAATGTGGAGTTGGTGGCGGAGTATTCCGACATGCTGCAGGTCGGAGCTCGCAACATGCAGAATTTCGTGTTGCTGACCGAGGTCGGCAAAACCGATCGCCCTGTCCTGCTCAAACGTGGGATGGCGGCCACGATCCAAGACCTGCTGATGAGCGCCGAGTACGTGCTCTCTCAAGGCAACCCGAACGTGGTGCTTTGCGAACGTGGTATCAAGAGCTTTGATCCGTCGACTCGCAACCTGTACGACGTCGCTGCCGTGCCAGCTGTCCAAGGTTTGACGCACTTGCCGATCATCGTCGATCCATCGCATGCGACGGGCCGGCCGGATTTGATTCCGCCATGTGCTTTGGCGGGTTTGGCTGCGGGTGCGGATGGCGTGCACATCGAAGTCCATGATTGTCCCGAAGAAGCCAAGAGCGACGGGGCTCAAGCCTTGTTGCCCGAACAATACAACGAGATCGTTCAGAAGATGGCCGCGATGGCTGAACTGCTGGGTAAAACGATCTCACCTCTTCCGAATTCAACCACTAAAAACACCCCGCCAACCGAGGCCCTCGCGTGAGTCGTCGCATTCTGATTGCTGGTAACTGGAAAATGAACATGCGTGCCGAGTCCGGCGCGTCGCTTGCCAAGGGCATTGTCGACGCAGTTGGCAAGTCGCCCGCTGTCGAAGTCGTTTTGTGTCCTCCATCGGTTTACCTGAGCGGCGTGGCAGATGCCGTCGTCGGGACTCCCGTCGAATTGGGCGCTCAGAACCTGTACGCCGCCGAAGACGGTGCCTTCACCGGCGAAGTCAACGCGTCGATGCTGACCGATGTCGGTTGCCGATTTGTGATTTTGGGTCACAGCGAACGTCGTCAATTGATGGGCGAAACGGACGCTTGCGTCGCGAAAAAACTGCATGCCGCGTTGGCTGGAAACTTGGTCCCGATCGTTTGCGTCGGCGAAACCCTCGAACAACGCGAAGCGGACGACACCGAATCGGTCATCGAAACGCAAATTCGCGGGTCGTTGGAAGGTTTGGACGAGGCTCGTGCGGCCAACATTGTCATCGCCTACGAGCCTGTTTGGGCGATTGGGACTGGTAAAACCGCCAGCAAAGAGCAAGCTGAAGCGGTTCACGCCTTCATTCGTGAGCTTTTGGGAAAAATGTTCTCGACCGAAGTCGCCGAACAAATCCGAATTCAGTACGGTGGCAGTGTGAAACCGGGCAACGCAGAAGAGTTGTTGTCCCAACCCAACATCGACGGGGCTCTCGTCGGCGGGGCAAGCTTGAAGGTCGATGATTTCGCTGGGATCATCAACGCGGCTCCCTCCGCCTGATCTGACTCCGTATTCGTTCCCACAACCTTTCCATTTCAACGGACTGTTCGCCGTGAGTGTCGCTTTCGATTCTTTGCTCCAACCCGCGTCGTTGGTCAATCAACTGATTCCCGCCCTGCCCTTGGCCTCGTTCATGAGCGTCGTGTTGGGTTGGTTGATGGCGTTTTTGTCGGTGTTCTTGATCTTGTTGATCTTGATCCAACGCGGCAAAGGCGGCGGTTTGACAGGAGCCCTGGGTGGACCCGGTGGCCAGTCCGCATTTGGCAGCAAAGCGGGTGACACTTTCACCGCCATCACCGTCGGAACCGCGGCCGTGTGGGCATTGGTGTGTGCATTTGCGATGTATCAATTGGGAGCTCACACTCCCGCCGTCGCCGACACTAGTGACTCGCAAATTCAAGGCGGGCCTGGTGACGACGTCGAAGACATCACCAGCGGATTGGTTGTACCAACGGGATCCGATAGCGACGAAGTCAGCGATTTGGATGCTGCCATCGGATCATTGGGCTCTTTGTCGTCGGGCGATTCCGATGCTGCTGACACAGCCGACGAAACCGAAACCGAACCAGAAGCAGACGAAACAACCGAAGTTGAAACCACCTCGGATGAGGAAACTCCGTGACGCAGGCGTCCCTTCGCACGCAAGCAAATCCCTCTTCACCGCACGGCGGGTCGCCCTACCCTTCGCTGCGCAGCATGACCGGCCAGGGCCGAGGCGAAACCTCAGGGGCCGCCGGTTCGGTCGTCACCGAGATTCGCTCGGTCAATAATCGTGGTCTGAAAATCATTCTCCGTACCAGTGATTCGGTATCGGAGTTTGAGCCCAAGATGGAGGCATTGGTCCGTCAGCATCTGCACCGTGGCAGCGTCACTGTCCAGGTTCGGTTCACCCCGCCACCCGGAGCTGATCTGCCTCGAATCAACGCCGATGTGGTCCGTTCATACGCGGAACAGTTGGCACAGGTCGCTGATTCTTTGGCAATGGGCGATGCCGTCACCTCGACCAACATTGATTTGGCTCACCTGATGCAAATGCCGGGTGTGCTGGAATCGCCTTCGGCCGGATCACAGAACCGATCGGCCGATGAGCAGGCTTTGGCGGCCAAGTGGTCGTTGATCCAGGAAAGCGTGGAATCCGCGCTGGATCGTTTCAAGCAGATGCGATCGGATGAAGCCATCGCGATGGCCGAATCGATCGAGCAGGACATGACGCTGATTCAGACCCGCTGCGAGGAAATCGCCAAGCGAACTCCTCAGGTGGTGGCCCGTTATCAAGAACGGCTTCGCGAACGCATTGAAAAAGCGTTGGCGGAGAATGGTTTGTCGGCGGGCGACCCGGTCGATCTGATTCGCGAAGTGCAGCTTTTTGCAGATCGATCCGACATCAGCGAAGAATTGACCCGCCTGGGAAGTCATTTGAGTCTGATGCGAGGCGTGTTGGTTGGCGAATCTGCGGAAACGGCCTCGAGTGAATCGGGCAGCCGCGGGGAAGCCGTCGGCCGCAAGCTCGATTTCATTATCCAGGAACTCAATCGCGAAACCAACACGATTGGCAGCAAGGCCGGGGACGCTGAAGTTGCCGAGCATGTGGTCGAGATCAAGTGCGCGATCGAACGCATGCGTGAACTCGTTCAGAATTTGGAGTGACCATCGAATGAACGATCCATCCAGCTCATCCGCCTGCGAAACCGCTCATCCGGGCCGTTTGGTCATCATTTCGGGGCCCAGCGGCGCAGGAAAGTCGACGGTCGTCAAGCAATTGATGAAACGTTGCGACGTGCCGCTCCAGCTCAGCGTTTCCGCGACGACTCGCGAGCCACGTCCGGGCGAAAAACACGGACGAGACTACTTTTTCCTGTCCCATGAGGAATTCGAACGCCGCCGAAAGCTGAACGACTTTGTCGAATGCAAGCAAGTTTTCAGCCTTGGGCAGTGGTATGGCACCCTAAAGGACCAAGTTGCCACTGGCCTGAATGCCGGGAAATGGGTAATTTTAGAGATTGATGTGCAAGGTGCGATGGCGGTCCTAGATGACCCTCATTACCGCCCCGTGACGATCTTTGTGCATCCCGGCAGCATGGAAGAGTTGGAGCGACGGTTGCGAAATCGTGGCACCGAATCAGAATCTTCTCTGACTGCTCGACTCGAAACCGCCGCGGCCGAGATGCAATGCTTGAGCCGCTATCAATACGAAATCATCAATGAATCGGTCGACAACGCTGTCACCGAAATTTGCCAGATCTTACTGGATCAAAGGAAAACGACGCCGTGCTCGAAGAACTGAAAGAAGAAGAAATCGTCAACAAGATCGGTGGCCGTTTCAAACTCAGCACCTTGATCCAAAAACGTCTCGTCCAGCTCAACCAGGGCAGCCGAGCGTTGGTCAGCGTGGACACGCACGACAAAATGTCGATCGTGTTGCAAGAGATTGTCCAGGACAAGATCTTTCTGAACATGGAAAACGAAATCGAAACGGTCGACGACCTCGATGCCATCGTTGCGGCTAGCGAAGCTCCTGAACTGGATCCTTCGGACCTGTAATGGAACCCAAGACGCGGCGGATTCTGTTGGCGATTGGTGGTGGAATCGCCGCGTACAAAGCGGCCGACCTGTGCAGCAAATTGGCACAGGCTGGCCATCAAGTTCAGGTGGTCACGTCTCGGGCGGCCACCGAATTCATCGGTGATGCGACTTTGGCGGCGCTTTCGGGCCGTCCGGTCGTTCATGAAGTCTTCGATGCGAGATTTCCGCTGGGCAGCCACATCGAGCTGACGCGAGAAATTGACGCGATGGTCGTTGCACCCGCGACCGCGAATTTGATGGCTCAATTCGCTCAAGGAATGGCGTCAGATCTGATCAGCACGCTGTATCTGCAAAACACCAGCCCGGTGTTGCTGGCACCCGCGATGAGCGATCCAATGTGGAACCATGTGGCGGTCCAGCGAAACGTGGAAATCCTTCGAGAGGATGGTTGCCATCTGGTCGGCCCCGAGGACGGTTGGCTCAGTTGCCGAGTCAAAGGCACCGGTCGAATGAGTGAACCCGTCACCATTTTGAAGACGTTGGAAACGTTGTTCTCCGATCGTGCAACGCAAATCGACTGAACGTTGATGTGCCGTGCGACAATGCGTCACCAGTGAAATCGGTTGCAGGGTGATTTGGGCGTGACATCGCAAGCGAAATCTTTGGCACAATTCGTGCCGGCATTTGGTCTAAGATTGAATGGTCGTGCATTTGGAAACCGATCCATGTTTGAAGTGGGCTGATGCTCACTTGGGCAGACGCGGGTGGCTCGGTTCAGTGATGGCGGCTGGCTTGGGATCATCCACGCGGGAAGCGCTGCATCTCGCGTTTCACCATCGAGTTATTGAATAGTCTTCATGACGGTCCACGTTTTTGGTCACCGCAATCCGGACACGGATGCGATTTGCAGTGCTTTGGCCTACGCTGATTTTCTTCGTCGAACCACTCGACCTGACGCGGTGGCGGCCTGTTGTGGTCCACCCAACGAACGAACCGAATTTGCGCTCCGGAAAGCCAAGCTGGCGGCGCCCAAAATCATCATGGATGTCCGGCCGGAGCTGGAGGATATCTGCAATCGAGACGTCATCGTCGCTCGAACTTCGGACGTCTTTTATGAAGTCTACGAACGGATGGACGAGCATGAGCTTCGCTCCATTCCGGTATTGGACGACAACGATCAGTTGATCGGATTGGTCACGCTGCTGGATCTGTTGGAGCTGGTCTTCCAAGGTGGTGTGGATCCATATCGATCTCGAGAGGTCCGCACCAACCTCGACAAAGTCGTTTCCGTCTTGGGCGGATCGTACCAGCACGCGGTCGATTCGAGCCTCAATGAGGACATGATCCTGACCGTTGGTGCGATGAGCGCCGGCGGATTCTGCGAGCGCATGAAGCAATTCCCGGCCGACCGGTTGTTGGTCGTCAGCGGTGACCGGCCGACGATCCAATTGCCCGCTCTCGAGATGGGTGTGCGAGGATTGGTGGTCACCGGAGGCTATGAGCTCTCCAGCGGTTTGATGGAACTCGCGCGCGGACGTGGCGTGACCGTCATCAACAGCCCGTATGACACCGCGACGACGACGATGCGGATCAAAGCCGCTCAGTTGATTGAAGAAGTCGTCAATCGAGATTTCCTGGCGTTGTCCGCGAAGCTTCCTGTCGCAGCAGCCAAGCAACAGATTTATCGCTCGGCGCAGACCGTGTTCCCCGTGGTCGACAACCAAAAGCTGATCGGGGTGTTGAGCAAGTCGGATATGGTTCACCCACCCCGGCCTCAGTTGGTGTTGGTGGACCACAACGAAATCGGACAGGCCGTCGAAGGCGCGGAAGATTCTGACATCGTCGAAGTTCTCGATCACCACCGGCTTGGTGGCTCATTGAAATCGACCGGACCCATTCGGTTCATCATGGATCCCGTCGGGTCCACGTGCACATTGGTGGCACGCATGTATCGGCAGGAAGGTTTGGATCCTGAACCCGGCATCGCGCTTTGCATGGCATCGGGAATCATCAGTGACACGCTGTATCTGCGTTCGCCGACAACAACGGACGTGGATCGCGAATTACTGGAATGGTTGCAGGGTTATTGCAAAGTGGAGTTGGCGGAGTACGCCAATGAATTCTTCGAGATCGGTTCGGCACTTCGATCCTGCACGCCGGACAAGGTCGTTCGCGAAGATTGCAAGCAGTTCGAAGAGAACGGACGACGATTTTCGATCTCTCAAATCGAAGAGATCGGACTCGATCTGTTCTGGGAACGCCAAACGGAACTCAGTCAGGCTTTGGTGCGATTGTCGGAAGAAGAGAACCTTGAGTTTTCAGCCCTGTTGGTGACTGATATCTCGAGCAACGGAAGTTTGTTGTTGATGAGCAGCGAGCCGGAAGGTTGGGAGGAGATCAACTACCCCCAGCTCGAAGATCGATTGTATAAATTGGAGAACGTCGTCAGTCGCAAAAAGCAGTTGTTGCCGCTGATCAGCAGCCTGTTGGAAAATTCACCTGGACCCACGTGAGTCTGTCATGCAGTTCCGCATCGTGCATTTGATCTTGGTGTTGACGTGGGCTGCGATAGTTTTCTCTTTGGTGCGATTAAACCCAGTGTTCTGGGTGGCTCTCGGGCCGGCGACCATTGGACCGCTGGCCGGACGAGCCGCTTCGGGAACCTTGGAAGGCATGGTCCTCGGGTTTCTATCCACCATGTTCTGGTGCTTTCTCGCATCCATTTTCTCGGGCATGGTATTGATGTCCTTCGCGGTGGCGGTTCACTTGCAAGGTTTGGGCTTGGACTCGATGCTGGGGCTCGTCATTGGCCTGACCGGGTTCTATTCTCTCATTGCTTTGTTCGCTGGATACATTGGCGGCCGCATCGCGATTTCTTGAGACGGCAAGCTGCCGCTGATTGAGCAGTTGGTCTGGGTCTCGTTCCCCGTTTTCTCTCTGGTGACAAACATGACTCGATGGCCCGGTGTGAAGCTCTTTGATTTGTCCGGTCGAACCGCCCTGATCACGGGAGGCTCCAAAGGGTTGGGCGAAGCGATGGGTGCCGGGCTCGCATCCGCCGGCGCGAACGTCTGTTTGGTCAGTCGCAATGAACACGAAGCGTCCGAGGCGGCAAAGAAGATTGCTGACGAATACCCGGTTCAAGCAATCGGCATCGGGGCGGACGTGACCGTCGAAAGCAATGTTGCTGAGATGGTGCAGCGATGCGTCGACCAGTTTTCTCGGTTGGATGTATTGATCAACAGTGCAGGAATCAATGTGCGTGGCTCGATCGATGAGCTGACGCTGGAACAATTCCGGCAGGTTCAGGCAACGAACGTGGATGGCATGTGGTTGTGTTGCAAGCACGCCAGTTCGGTGATGAAGAAGAACGGTGCCGGCCGAATCATCAACCTGGCCAGCACGCTCGGTTTGGTCGGGTTGGCCAACCGAACTCCGTACGCATCCAGCAAAGGTGCGGTGGTGCAAATGACACGAGCATTGGGTTTGGAACTGGCCCCAGACAATGTCACCGTCAATGCCATTTGCCCCGGTCCGTTTTTGACTCCGATGAACGTTCCAATCGCGGATACCGAAGAAGCCAAACGGTTCATTGTCGGTGCGACCGCCCTGGAGCGTTGGGGACAGATGCAAGAGATCCAAGGGGCTGCGATTTTCTTGGCCAGCGATGCTTCGAGCTACATGACGGGCAGCATGCTGACGGTCGATGGAGGCTGGACGGCTCGCTGACCTGGAAAACCGCGGCGTGAGTTTTGAGTTTGGGTTTTACTTCTAATGGCCAACGGCCAAATTCAATTCATAACGTGTGGGTTGATGTTGGCTGTTGGCCAACAAAACCGACTGCAAAAGCGCAACTTCAAAACTTGCGCGGCCGGAATCTGGGGAATGCCTCGCTCACGCGTCGGGTTTTCACTTCGACGGCCTTGGAAGGCCCCAAGACCGATCTTAGCGGCGGTAAGAGTGAACGCCGACGTCGGATAGCAGCGTTCCCATCGCTCGGCTGATTCGAACGAGCGACAAGCTGTAGTTCGTTTGGTCAACATGCAATTGACGTTGGGAATGAAGCAGTTCCTCCGTTGCGTCGATCAAAAACTCCAATTGAATTTTTCCGGCGTCATAGAGGGCCCTCGAGGAAGCGAGGCGGTCTTGCCCCGCTTCAACACGGGCGAGCGAATTCTGCAACGCGGCGAAGCTGGATTGGCTGTTCGAAATCGCGTCGTGAATTTCAAACGTCACCGCGTGTTGTTGCTCTTCCAGGATGGAGCGTTCACGGTGCAGTTGCAGTTTGGCATTTCGCACCGCGGCTTTGGCTTGTCGCCTCAAAGGAGCGACACCCATTTCGACGCCGAATTCCCACTCGGTGTGATCGAAAGAGAAGAAGTCGTCGGCTGCACTGCTGAAACGTGGGCCATCGCCCGTCAGGTCGTCGCCAAAGCCTCTCACTCGTGTGCGACCGATCATGTCCAATCGTGGAAGTAGGAAGTTTTTGGCAGCGACGAGCCGGAGGTTTTGTTGTTGGACCTGCAGGCGTTGACGCCTGAGTTCGGTTCGGTGTTGGAACCCGCGAGCAACGCTGTCGTCGATTGCGAATTCGAAGGGGGCGGTCGTGAACCCGTCGGCTGGTCTCAGGAGTTTGCCATCGGCAATGGGCAGCCCAATCATCCGCCGGAGTGTTCGTTCGGCGTTCCGGATTCCTGTTTCACCTTCGCTGCCGCCCAGTGCAAGGTCCGCCTCGCGTTGGTAGCGATAATATTGCGCTCGTGTCTGAGCTTCCTTGTAGGCTTCGCCGCCGATCAGTCCGGATTGTTTCTTTGACAGAACCGTTTGCCAGATTTCGTACGAGACGTCTCGAGCTTGGCGAATGCTTGCGTACGAATGATAGAGTCGCTGAAGTTGCCAGTACGCGGTGTACAGTTCGAGGAAGTAGTCTCGCAACTGAATTTCAAAATCGGCTTGGCTGATTTGGGAATTGATTCGAGCGATCCAAATACCGTTCGAGAAGTTCAACCCGGGGCGAGCGTTGGGACCCGCGATGAGATTGAACGTGCGTCCGGCACCCTGCAGCAATGGTTGACGGACTCCCAGTTCCAGTTGCGTTTCCCAGTAGCTCGGGAATGAGTTGCCCGCTCGGTTGTTGCTGTCGTACTGGTGGATGGATTGCACGTCCCACTGGGTGCCCCAAGTGTTTCGTTTTGTCCAACCAGATTGGAATTGGGCGTAGTCTTGGACCAACTCTTGAACTTGTCCGCCCAACGTGGCGTTGTTGAAAACGCGGTCGTTGTTTTGGGTGGTCAGCGAGGCACTGAGTTGACTATCGAACTCCGCCAAAGCAGCCTGCGGACCAAACATTGGGTCGGTCGCTTGGATCGCGGTGTCGTAGGCTGTCGTGACGGAGGCCGGTGCTTCGAGGACTCGTACGCCAAGCGACCGAATGACGTCGCTGTTTTGCAAGGCCAACGTGATCATCTCGGCTTCCGTCAGATCCCAGAACTCCGGGGGCTGCGATGCGTCTGACGGAGGAACGGACGAGGGCATCGCCGGGGTGGCGATGTCCAGTTGGCCAGATTGTTTAGCGGAGGCCAACTCGATCAGACGTTGCGTGTCTCGCTTGCCGCCGAACGGATCGTGCGAGCTGGTGGGGGCTGACTCGACGTGGTCATTGTAAACGTGGTGCTCAACGCCGGCTTGTTGCGTGGCGGTCGGGATTCCCAGGCGAACGGCCGACGCTAGATTCGTTCGTTCGTTGATTTCGCTTGGGACTTTGATTGAATTGGCAACGCGATCGGGCATTGGTTGATTAGAGCGACACCCGATCGAGGTGAATGCTAAGGCGAACACCAGCGTCCAACATTGCAATGCACCATCCCAGCCACCGTGACAATGGCGGTTGCAGAACGTCGAATGACTGCGTTGCAAATGCATGCGTGGACAGACGGTAAGGAAACCTACAAACTTGGTGGGACGCACTCGGAATCAAACTCCACCGTGTTATCGTCGCAAAGCGAACACGCCAGGCACTTTGGACCGCGACGCGTGTTCATCCGTCACGACCGTTGACACCCCCCGACCCCCGGAAACCAATGGCATCTCGCGCTCGATCCGTCACTTTGGTCTCGCTGATCCTTTCGACGCTTCGTCATCGTCAAGCTGTGACGGTTGCGGTGGCGCTCGGGGTAGCGACTGCGACCGCGGTGATCACGGGAGCTTTGTTGGTGGGCGATTCCATGCGTGGCAGCTTGCGATCGCTGACGGTGGAGCGGCTCGGGAAGATTGAATCGATTGTTTCGCCTGGAGCCTTTTTTCCGTTGGCGGATTTGTCCATCGAAGGCGAATCCATCGGTCAGGGAGAGACGGAAACAACGGGCACCACCGCGAAGGATTCCTTTGCGACGCCGGTCATTTTGTTTCCCGGTGGCAGTATCGAGGCGGATGTCGAAGGTTCGGATCGACAGCGACGCATCGGCGGCGTTCAAGTTCTTGGGATCGACGAATCGTTTTGGGATTTGGACGTGACCGGGATTCGGCCGGAGGCGATGCCGGGAGAAGAAAGCGTTGTCTTGAATCAAGCCGCTGCGGACGAATTGAAAGTTTCCGTCGGCGATCAAGTCACATTGCGATTGCCGGTTGAGGGAGCGGTGCCGGCCGATAGTCCGCTGGGGCGTCGTGAGATCCAAAGCGAAGGATTGCCTCGCATGAAAGTCGCTGCCATCGTGCCCGATTCCGGACTGGGCCGATTTTCGCTGAGTCCCAACCAAGCGGCACCCAAGACGGTTTTTGCGTCTCGCACAGTCATCGCAGACGTGTTGGACCGCGACGGACAGGCGAACGCGATTTTCCTGGCTCGCGAAATTTCTGGGGATGATGTGAGTTGGTCGTTGGAGACGCTGGGATGGAACCTGCAACACATTCAGCGGGGGGGTGAAGAAGGCGGCGAGCCAATCATCGACTACATTTCGCTGACTAGCGAGAACCTGTTGCTGAAGAACGATGCGGTCAACGCGGTCATGGATGCGTTGCCCGAAGGCACCGTGACGCCGGTGATGACTTACCTCGCCAATGCGATCGAAAAGGTCGATCCCGAAACCGGCGAAGTGATCGTCAACGACCAATCCCATTCGGTTCCTTACAGCACGTTGTCCGCCATTGATGACGGACCCACGTTGCCGCTGGACTATTCGTTCCAGGAGCAACCGACGACGGATTCGGGCGAAACCCCGATCGTGTTGAATGATTGGACCGCGAATCGTTTGGGTGCCGCAGTTGGTGATCAAGTTCGCGTGTTCTTCTACGAGCCGGAAGTTGAAAACGGCCGCGAAATTGAACGGTCGTTCGATGCGGTGGTGACTCAGATTGTTCCGTTGACGATCCCAAGCAAGCCTTATCGCAGGAACCGGGAAGCTGTGTTTGACGAGCCGATCACTCGCTACAACGATCCGGCGTTGACGCCCGATGTTCCTGGCGTGACCGATCAAGATTCGATCGGCGATTGGGATTTGCCGTTTCAGTTGGATCGCAAGATTGAACGTGAGGACGATGCCTATTGGAACGAGCAACGGCTGACCCCCAAAGCGTTTGTTCCGCTGGACGTCGGCCAGACGATCTTTGGCAGCCGCTTTGGGCAAACGACTGGTTTGAGGTTGGATGCGATTTTGGCCAAAGACATGCCCGCCTTGCGAGCCAAAATCCTGGCTGCCACTCGTGGTGTGCAGAGTGAGCTTGGTTGGACACCGCGATCCATTCGTGCCGAGCAGTTGGCGGCGTCCAAAGGCACCACACCGTTTGATGGTTTGTTCTTGGCTTTGTCGTTTTTTGTGATCTTGGCCGCGACGATGTTGATCGCTTTGCTGTTGCGATTGGGCGTGATTCAACGACTCAGTGAGTTCGGCACATTGTTGGCCGTTGGATTCACCCCGCGACGAGTGATGAAGTTGGCGTTGGGTGAAACCGCGGTGACCGCTGCGTTCGGAACACTGCTCGGAATCGCGGGCGGAGTGGCTTACGCGTGGGCGGTTCTGTGGGCGCTCAAGTCATGGTGGGTCGGAGCGGTCACAGTTCCGTTTTTGCAATTTCATGCGACACCGATGTCGATCGCGTTGGGAGGGATCCTCGGTTGGTTGGTGTGCATGTTCACGGCGGCCTGGACGCTGCGTTTCTTGTTGCGGTTGAATCCTGCTGCATTGGTCGGTGGCCGCACGATGGATTCATCGCATGCTTTGAGCGGCGGTGCGAAGGCCAAGAATCCCAATGATGGCAATGCATCGAAATGGGTTGCCATCGCGTTGCTAGTGCTCGCGTTTGTTGCCGCGATCGCTGGAGCAATGGGCGGCGGTCAACAAGCGGCGGGCGGCTTCGTCGGAGCCGGGATGTTGTCGTTGGTGGCGATTTTGATTTGGGTGCACCGATCGCTTCGCAGACGAGGAGATTCCGGTGGGGCTCGCGGTGAGCAAGCTTCAACCGGTCACGCGATGCGAACACCGGGGCTGGGCGGTGGGTCGCTGAGTTCACTGGCGATGGCCAACGCTCGTCGCAGTCCCCTGCGCAGCACGCTTGCGATCGGGTTGGTTGCGACGGCGGCTTTCTTGATCTTGTCGATCAGCGTGTTTCGATTGTCGCCGACGCGAGAAGGGACCGGCGGCTTTGACTTGATCGGACAAACGGCCCAGCCGCTTCACCAAGATCTGCGTGCGGAGGACGTGCGTGCGGAGTTGCTCGGTCGAGACGCCGAATCGTTCACTAGAGACAACGTTCGCGTCGTTCCGTTTCGGATGAAGGGTGGCGACGATGCGAGTTGCAATAATCTTTATCAAGCGATGCGTCCGACGGTCATTGGATTGTCAGATCAAGATTCGCTGGACGGTTTTGGTTGGGCAAGCATGGAGGCGGACTCGTCGGAGGCGACCTGGGGGCTGTTGGATGTTCCCGCGGCCGGAACGGTCGAGGATCCGGTGCCGGTCGTGATTGATCAAAACACCGCGATGTGGAGTTTGCAAATGCGTGGTGGTTTGGGTGAAGTCAAAGCATTCGACTACGGCAGCGGCGAGGTGCATTTTCGCGTGGTCGGTTTGTTGGCGGGCTCGGTGTTGCAAGGCAAGTTGATCATTGGTGAACGAGCCTTCGAGAACGTCTTTCCGAGTTCTACTGGTTACCAGTACTTCCTGTTTGCGATGCAAGGTGGGGACGCGTCGGAGTCCGCTTCGAGTGAACTTTCAGACCGCGATGACGATGTCGATGAGATCGCCGAAGTGTTGGAGTCGCGTTTGGTTGACGCTGGCATGGACGTGCAACGTGCCGACCATGTGTTGGCGGGATTGCTGGCGGTTCAAAACACGTACTTGCGAACGTTCCAAAGTTTGGGTGCCTTGGGGTTGTTGCTGGGGACGATCGGTTTGGCGGTCGCTCAATTGCGAAGCGTTTTGGAACGTCGCGGCGAGTTGGCGGTGATGCGAGCGGTCGGATTCACTCGTCAGCGTTTGGCAGCGTTGGTGTTGGGGGAGAATACGTTCTTGCTGGCTATCGGGATTGGATGCGGAGCGGTGACCGCGATGATGGCCGTTTTGCCGTACGCTTGGTTGTCAGGAACCAGCATGCCGATCATGGAACCGCTAGGGATCTTGCTTGCGATTTTGTTGTTTGGGACCTTGGCCGGCTTGGTGGCCGTTTGGAAAGTGTTGACGCTGCCGTTGATCGAATCGTTGCGAGCCGAAAATGCAGTTGTTGAACTTTGAAAACGACCCTGCCGAAGATTCATCGATGCTCGCCCGCAGGCAACTCGCACGTGATGAGGCGATGTTGCAGTGGGCGGACCAAGTCGTCGGCGAAGACGAGTCCACGACGATGGATACTGAATCGTTGCGGTTGTGGCAGTTCGATCAGCCGACCGTCGTTTTGGGACGCAGTTCCAAAATCAATGAAGAGGTGAATCGTACGTGGTGTCACGAGCGTCGAATCGAGGTGCTGCGACGTTGTACCGGAGGCGCTTCGGTGGTCGGCGGACCAGGGTGTTGGATGTACAGCGTGGTGCTGCGGTTACTCGATGAAACGTCGATTCGCAAGATAGACGTTGCACATGATTATGTGATGCAGCGTGTTCTCGCGGCGGTCCAGTCGCAGTTGCCAAATGCTGAACGAAAAGGCATCTGCGACCTGACGTTTGAAAACCGAAAGTTCTCTGGCAACAGCCTGCGTGTGGCGCGGCATCACCTGCTTTATCATGGCACCATCCTAGTTAAATCCGATTTGGATCTGATCCAGTCGTGCTTGGATTTTGCACCGAGACAGCCGGAATATCGTCAGCAAAGAAGTCACCGCGAATTCATCGGAAACATCGACGTCGATGTTCCTCAGCTGACCGTGGATTTGGCGGAGCAATTTTGGGCGTCGGCCAAACCTGACTCGTCGGTGGTTCGATCCATCGAAGAAGTGGCTGACGAACTGTTGGGGACGCGATATGGCGCCGAGGAATGGCACGTTCGGCGTTAATGGAAGCCGCGGGGGATCGTGGAAAGAGTGTCCAAGATTGCGAGGCGTTGCCATTGTCAGGGCGTATGAATTGGTTATCTTTACACGACGATCTGCACATTTTTTGTCGCCATTGCACCCTTTCGTGAAAGGATTCTCATGAAGACCCGCATTCCATTGAGTAAGGCTGAGGAAGAAGCCCGACTGCGCCGTGAACGTCTCGATCTGAGCATCGCGGAAATGGGTTTGACCGTTCGAACCACAAACTGTCTGGAAGAGACCGGCATTTTGACTGTTCGCGACCTTCTCAACGCGACGCCGCGACGTTTGCTGAAAATCAGCAACTTCGGCGAGAAGACTCTCGAAGAAGTCTACGACGCTCTCGAGCAACTTGGGTTCTATCGCCCTGGCCGTCAGGCCGTTTCGACCGCCAACTGATTGCTACGGTAGTCCTTTGTGAGACGATCCTGGTCGAGAACGCTACTGCGTCCCTGGAGTAAGAAACGGGGACGCCGTTCGCGGACCGGGGCCATGCGTGGCATTCTTGGTGAACTCGCGTTCTACCTTGGTTTGATCCTGCTGGGCGTTTTTGTCCTGGCGTTGGTCATCGTTTCGTCGGCGATGATGTCTCGTATCGGCATCGATCTTCCCGAAGAGGCCCGTCGGGTTCTGGAATCCAACCTGACTCAGGGTGGCGGAAGATGGGGGCGATGGGTGGTTGCGGTCGTTTCGGTTGCTTCCGTCGCGTCTGGAGTGTTCGGGCTCGGTTACCGATTGCTGCATCTTGGATTCAGCCAAGAGCGTCTTTCGGCCAGTCGGAAACGAGCAATTGATGAGACTCGATCGTTGGCCGGGCGAGATTCGGCAGCGGAAGAGTCTTCGCAATCGTTCGAACCGGAATTCGACCCTCAGGAATTTCCTGAATTACCAACGGTTCCCCGTCGCCAGGGAATGAATGAGAGTCCCGGCGAGCGGCTTCGCTTTCGGTTGGCTTCGATCTCGACTGGACGGATGAGTGTGTTTGGTTCCGCGGCGCTCGCATTGGGCTGGAATTGCCTGTGTTTGGTGCTGTTGGCGGTGGTGGTGTCCGGTTGGTGGTACGACATGCCGCGGCCCATTTTGGCCGTGCTGATGGTGCCGTTTTCGTGTGTTGCGGTTTGGTCTCTGCGGGTGTTTTTGAAGCAGGTCCGGCAGGTCGCCGGGGTCGGTTCGACGGTGGTGGAAATCAGTGACCATCCGCTGCAGCCAGGTGGTCAGTACGAGCTGTTCGTCTCGCAAATGGGCAAGATGCACCTAAAATGGCTGAAAATTGAGTTGGTTTGTGAAGAAGAGTCGTTTTTCCGCCAGGGCACGGACGTTCGCAGTGATCATCATGTGGCACTGCGGCAAGAATTGCTGAAGGAAAAAACGGTCCGTGTTGACCCCCGCGGGCCCTGGGAGCAACAATTGTCATTCGAGCTGCCTGAAAACGTGATGCACTCATTTGCTGCAACCAACAACGTCGTCAGGTGGCGACTGCTAGTTTCCGGAGAGTCCCGTCCGTGGCCATCGTTCTGCCGAAGTTTCCCGCTGCTCGTCCATCCGCCGCTCATGTCGCCTCCCGACAGCCCGCGGTGAATGTGTCGGTCTGTCGTGATGACGGATCGTATGCAGCTGGCTGCCAGTTGAAAGCAGGCTGGCGTATCAGTCGGGTCGAACTCGAGGAATTGCAAAGCGTCGAGATCTCAGTGCTTTGGCACACTGAGGGAAAAGGCGATGAGGACCTCGGAGTCCATCACTTCCAGCGATACGACCGTTCGGATCTTGAGCGACTCCCGCTAAACGACCGTCATGAGATCCAGTGTGTGCTACCGGCCTCGCCGCTCAGCTATCAGGGCCACCTGATGCAGATCCACTGGAAAATTCGCGTGCGAGTGTTCTTGGCTGACGGTCGCGAGATCGTCGCCGAGCAACCATTTTATCTCGTCTCGCACCAGCCGGACGCGAATCAGGCATTGATCATCGATCCGGTTTTGCTTGAGCAACGTCATGACGCACCTCAGCGCAAATCGCTCGCAGGAAAACTTCCGTCGGTCATCTCACGTCTACGCGGTCGTCGCTTGCGGTCCTAGCGAAACATCGCCGCAGTAAGTAGCAATGGCTGAACCCCAAAAGGTTCTGCGACGCCGATGCTGAGTTCTTGGGCCCGCAGTCAGTAAAGTGCCGCCGCATTTGCACCGTCGAGGCTCTATTTTTGCAATTATCCAGCTGCGAAGTGGCGACACGGTATCGCTTCAACCGTCGTGACATCTTCAGATCAGAATGTAGATCTGTGCGTCGGCCAAATCCCGGTTTCCTAGTTCGGCGAAGATGCTGTCGAGTTCTTCGTGGAAGAGACACAGGGAAGTTTCGTCGTCGGAAGATATTTCTTCATCTGCGGTGACGAGCGATGCGGTCTCAGTGACCTTTGCTTCGACTGTTGTCTCTGCTTCATCATCAAGCTCTTCCGGATCGACCAACAATTCGTCTTCTGTGTCTGGCACGAATGTCGTACCCCCGTTGTCGACAACATCGATCGCATCTTCCTCTTCGATTGCCTCTGTTACGTCTTCGGTTACGCCGGGTGATAGGTCGTCGCTCTCCAGTTCATCGCCCGATTCATTGTTGAGCGTTTCGGAGTCTTCCAAATCGTCCGCTGCGTCTTCGTTAACGACTTCGGTTTCGGTTTCTTCTGTGGTTTCGTTGCAGGTGCCGTTCACGCCCATCGCATCCGCGCTCAGTGCATCAGGCCGGGCACCCAAGTGATGAGCACCGTGTCGAGGGTGCGGTGGGCGCCCTGTGTCTGCTTCTGTTGAAGGTGTCGCATCATCTTGGTTAAGGATCGCATCTTCTTCTGCTGCGTTGCTGGTGGTTTCGTCTTCTTCAGTGGTTTGCTCCGCATCACTCGCGGTGTCAATTGACTCTGTGTTTGGCGTGACCTCGATCGCGGCTGAGTTGATGATGTCGTCAGTGGCACCGGCAACAACCGAGGATACTTCTGCGGCTTCTTCGGTGATGAGATCGTCGGTCGCGGCTTCCATACCCATGCATCCGGCCAGTACACAGCGGTTTTCGAGGTTTTGGATGAAGAGGCGACGACGATTGGGGACACGACGTTTCATGACATGTTTCCGTATTGGCGGTTGATGGCAGGGGACGCGTGAGCGAGTGCACTTTGGCGCTCGTTCACATCATGAAGGGGATCGAGCCTCGCCATTGCACCACGAAAAAGCGGACGTAGAACCAGGCTTCTTTGGAACGTGACAAACGTGTTCGGTATTCGTCCTTCTTAAGAAGGGAATTGTTTGCCGCTGTTCTGATTTCGCTTTCCCTGCTTTCTTGAAGGAGCGTTTCATGGCTTTTAACCATCAGGCCGGATTGGTGATGGGTCTGATTCTGACGCTGCTCATGGCTCAAAATGGAATCGCTGAGGATGCGATCGCTGGACGCGAGTTGTTTGAGCGAGAATGGGAGTTTGTCGACCGGCCGACATCATTCGCTGAGTTTGAGATGGCGGTCCCGAGGTCGTTCCGACCGCGAGATCGAGATCGCGAGATGGGACGTGGTCATCGTCCGCCACACCGGGACGAAGACAGAACGTTGACGTCCGTCCGTATCGGCGAGAATCAGCCTTTCATCGCCGATGGTTTGGGGCCCCTGCACAACGCGAAGTCTTGTGTTGCGTGTCACCCCGGCGGCGGTGCATCGGATGTGGATCACAACGTGATTCACATCACAGTTGATCCGCGGTCACCGTTTTTTGAAGAGCAGTTTGGTCGTGAACAACGTGGCGGGCCGAGGAAATCTGTCATGGACTTCTTTCCTGGACTGGTTTCTGACAACACCTTGTCATTCACCGCGGTCGTTCACGATGCGTCCACTCGTCCTGGTTATGAGATCATCCGCCAACGTTTGGAATCGGGCGTGCCCGGTGGTCTGGATCCTGAGTGGTTCAATCCTCAAGAGCGGAACACCACTGCGATTGCGGATCAGCCGGTTGTAGCTGGACGCTACGAGACACTCGACTACTACCTCAGCCAACGAAACTCAACACCGCTGTATGGAATGGGGCTGATCGAGCAGATTCCATTGAGTCGGTTGGCTGCGGTGGCGTTGTCCCAGGCTCGGTCGTCCGGCGGTGTGATCTCGGGACAAGTTGCGGGCAAATATGGTTGGCGGGGACAAGTTCATACGTTGTCCAGTTTTGTTGCAGGAGCCTGCGCGACGGAACTGGGGCTCAACGTCAGCGACACCGTCCAGCAGGCCGATGACCCGGCTGATCCTCGTTACAGCAATGACGCCGCCGATATTTCGATGAGAGAGGTTGCAGATTTGACGAGCTACGTTGCTGGTTTGCCAGCCCCACAAAAACAATTGCTATCGTTGGATGATCGCAAACAAGTTCGTCGCGGTGAGAAGGTTTTTAGCGCGATCGGATGCGCAGTCTGTCACATCGCAGACTTGCAACCGGCACGGGGGATCTACAGCGACTTATTGTTGCATGATATGGGAGCTGACCTGCAAGATCCATTTCCCGCCTCGGTCTTTCAAGTGGCTAGCTCGTCATTCTCTGAAGCGACCGGTGCGTACGCAGCACGATATGGCCGAGACGCGGCATCGACTTCGAATGGGCAGGCTTATCACAACCGCAGTGGGCCGCCTGGAAATCGCAGGCGATCCAGGCCCAGGGGGCAAATTCCAGATGTCTCAGTGGGAATACCAATGGTGATTCCATTGGCCTATCCCGATCAGCCGCAATTTCCCCGCGGTGAAATCAACGAAGTGGATCTGAAGCTACGGTATCGATCCTCATGGGATGCGATGCAGCGTGAATGGAAGACGCCGCCGCTATGGGGAGTCGCTGATTCAGCGCCCTACCTTCACGATGGTCGAGCCAAAACGCTAGCGGAGGCGATTTTGTGGCATGGTGGGGAAGCGTCACAATCCACGCGAAACTATGCGAGGCTCAGCGACGGGCAAAAGCAATTGTTGCTAGCGTTTTTAGAGAGTCTGAAAGCACCTCTGCAATGACCGGCGCGCGGCAGGGGCCGGTGCCCGGTCTATCCAGCTACTACCGGCGTCCATGCAACGCCGTGTCTGTGCTGCTGGCTGTCAGCTGGCGTCGTCTGGTTCGTTGAAGGACTGGTCCATCGTGACGTCCATCGCAACCGATTCGGTGGACGACGATTCAGATTCCAATGTTGCAGAGACTAGGTTCTATGATCCGCGTTCGTGCCGTCCCCACCATCGATCGGCCTCCTCGATCGTCCATTCGCTCACAGCTTCACATTTCGAGATCAGGATTCCAAGGTCACGCGCCGTTTGCGGTCGCTTCGCACGTGACTTTTCCAGCCACCCCATGATCGCGTCTTCGCGTTGGCTGGATACTTTGACGTTGCCGCGCCGCGACAGGGGGACCGGCGTTTCTTCGATGTGTTTTTGACACAGGTCGACCAAATTGTCTGCTTCGAACACAGTTTGCCCGCTAGTAAGAAGTAGCCGACTGCACCGACGGCATAGATGTCGCTGCAAGCGTCAACGGTCATCGGTGCCTGGATGGACTCAGACGACAAGTACAGCGGCGTCCCCGACATCGAGCTCCCTTCGTTCGCGGGTGATCCTTCGCTGCGGTCGACGGTTTTGACCAAACCAAAGTCCAAGACCTTCACCACATCAGGTTCACAACCGCGCCGATTCAACATCACATTGGCAGGTTTGATGTCGCGATGGACCAACCCTTGCGAATGGGCTTCGAACAGAGACCCGCAGATCTGCAGCAGAATATGAATGGCCCGGGCCTCGGATTGAGTCCCGTAATTGTTGACCAGCTCTTGCAGGTCGATGCCGTCGAGGTATTCCATCACATAGTAGAACACTCCCTCGGGAGTGCGACCGTAATCGTAGATCGCGATTGTGTTGGCGTGGTTCTATTGGCAGGTGATCTGGACCTCTCGTTCGAACCGAGCGATCGAGGTGTCGTTCACTTTGTCGGCGTGCAACGGCCTGATCGCGGAGGGACGGCGCAGCATCGAGTGGTGGCCTTTGTACACGACTCCCATCGCGCCTTTGCCGAGTTTTTGATCCAGTGTGTATTGGCCCAATTGTTGAGCTTCGATCACCGCTTCCCGCGATTGCATCAGCTGCCATGGTCGTCAGCGGCAATTGAGACCGGCGACGGTCGGGGCGAAAACCGCGTGTCATATCACCGCCGGGGTCTCGCACGGACGTCTTCAGAATGGAATGCGAATGGGGTTGGTCCGGCAACACTCCCAACAGGAAAAGCTCTTCGTCAAAGCGGCTGTTGCTGATCATGATGCCGTGTTCGTTAAAGGCATAGGTTTCACCCGATGCACCCGTCCGACCAAGCTGAAGGATCGGAATGAACTCGCGTTTGGGACGAATCTGCAGCGCGAGCACCCCCACGACCTGAGAGGTTGTGGAATTTTTTGATGCCGCTTTTCGGCAGATTGACTCACGACGCACCTCTCCCGAAACGAAGTTTGGGTAGAGGTCGAGCGACGCCGCTCAGGCGTACGCGAGGGTGAGGGCCGAGCATGGGAAAGGGCGTGAGCTACCCTCCCCGGAATTCTCGCTGAACGCTCGCATTCCGACCCCTCCCCAACTGCGGAGGTCGTGCAGTTTGTCGAGGCCGCATTTTAGCGGATTTCTGCATTTGAGAACCTCTCCCGAAACGAAGTTTTGGGGGAGGTCGAGCGACGCCGTTCAGGCGAACGTGAGGGAGGGGGCCGAGCATGAGGAGCGGCGCGGACTGCCCTTCCCCGGAAATCTCGCTGAACGCTCGCTTTCCGACCCCTTCCGCTGCGCGGGCTGGGTTTTAAGGCGTTACAGGCACAGTACTTAAGAACTGCACGACCTCCTGAAAGGAAGGGGCGCGAATCGGGGCGCAGACATACATGGTTGGACCGCCCATTCGGGATCATCCATCCGCGTCCATCATCACCACGCTGGGGAACGGAGGGGAGAGGAATGCTTCACCTGTCAGTGCCCGGTCAATGAATGGTTCGTATTCCAAAATCCCTGGCTCGCCCACCAAAGCGGCATGGGTTGCCGAGACGATTCGTTTGGACTTGTCAATCAAGAGATAGCTATCGAAGTCATGAGCCGACATCGCGGGACCCAGCTCGGCCGCCAGTTCTTTGTGTGAGTCGCCGGGCGACGCGGGGGGCGAAGCAGACTGATCCGTTTGAAACAACTGGTAGACGGTTCGTGGCAAGGTGGCGTCGTTGGCCAGCGCCTCGGCCGCGGACTCTTGCACGCTGAACCATTTGGTCAGCATTTCGGCTTCCAGATCGACCAGCGTTTGCATCCCTGAGCTGACGTTGCCTTTGATCGTTGATTCAACCGCATTGCCCATGAAATAGCCGATGGTCGGCAACACGATGACGGCAACGATCGGCCAGATCCAAAGCCGCTTTTGAAGGTACAGGCCGGTTCGGGTGACCGTCGTGGAAATGCTCCGCGAGGCCCACGTAATGTGAGCATCGGGATGCACCTGGGAATTTCGAGACCGGATCAACCGTTTCAGTAGATTCCATGCTGGAAAGCTAGGGAGGAAACTTCGCAATTTGCGAACCGTAGGCGAATCGAAATCACAGCGAATCGTAGAAATCCAGTTCCACCCAGAAAATGCTTTGTTCGACGACCGTAGACGACCTGAAGATTCGTCTCCTGACGCCAATCGAAGACAATGGTTTTGATCTGGGTGACACGCTCAGCTTTCTATGACGCTTGATGCTTTGGCGTATCGAAGGTGGACGGGAACATTGTGAAGTTCACTCATTTGCTGATAGTCCACGGTCGCCTTTGATCGCAAACGCGGGAATGTAGCCGCCGCGGAGGGCATGTGAATTGCATTTGAAAATCACGTCGTAGCGGGGAGTTGGTTGCACCGATCGCTGCAGCAATTGACTGTACTATGGTTCAGAAATTTGCGAATGTCGGGTTACATACAGTAGCTCCTCTTCTGGGGCATAGAATAGTTGGGCAGTATCTGTACGAAACGCAAGCTGGCTCACGTATTCACCATCGAGGGAACTGGTGGGTTGTGGAAAGCGGTCGTCGGGAAAGAGTGAGGCAAATCTGTCGCTCGTGATCGATCGAATCCATTCATCTTCATTGACGATTTGTTCCATAACAGCTCGTGACATCGAGAGTTTAGCGTGAACAAAAAAGCCATCGTTGAACGTGTCGTGTCGTTTCAATGCAAGAATCGTTGTGTCGGCAGGAAGCTCTTGTCCCAGAGCCCATGAAGCACGGGCTGATGGCGTGGAATGGCTTAATACAAGCCCGAAGTAGAGGGCATAGCAACCTGCCCCGATGATGAGTGCGAGATGTGGTTTCTCTCGATCGGCCAACCAATTGAACGGCATCGTTGAAACAAATCCAATTGCCATTAGGATTGGAAACCCGATGACGGACCAGCCAGAAGCGGATAGTCCCCAGAGGAATGCCCCGGGGTAGTAATCCATGTTCGACATTCCGAGGCCGGCGGAAAACGCAAAAGCGATCGACCCGATGACGGTCCAGCGCCAGCGATTACGAGTGGATTTTGGATTCGCGTCCATCAGTACGGGTGTGCGATCATTGAATCGGGGCGTTGGTTGGTGCCGCGTGGTGCGATGACAAACTGCTGTATCAGCGAGGTGTGATTGAGCTATCTCAGTCGGATGGCGTACCGCGTCGTTGACTCGGGATTGTGCAGTCAACCAATACAGAAATTCTCGCAAGCAGCAGCTGTCCCAGTTCGCCTGATATTGGCGTGGTATTGTTTGGTGATATCCTGCTGTGCTTTTACCGGTCTCTTGCTTGGAGACAGTGTAGCAAATCAATTTCGAACGATAGAGAGTGCGGAACGAAAGCAACTCCAGGGAAGTAACAGACCGTGACACGCTGAAGAAATGACGGGACTCGCACGGTTGTCTCGCCCGGCAAAGCATTGCGGGGAAATCTAGGAGGATAGGAGCGTGAAGGAGTTCATGCGTCGACTAATACTACCCATCCCTTTTGATCGCTCATCTGCCGCCGCAGAAGTGTTGCGATTTCGATCGGATGTCTCAGACAATACTCGCTAGCGAGCCTGGAGGAGTTTTGGAGCAGGTTTGCCTCCTGGGTCCGAGTCTCTGTGTGCTGACACGCGAGCATGAAGGTGTAAGGGATGCCCGAGCAAACAGGCCCGGTCTCGATCATGATTCTGTCTTGGTCCGTCGTGGAGCTAGTGGTCTGTCACATCTAAAAGTTAGGGTTGATCGTGGCCTCGTCCACTACCCTAAAAACAAGTCGTGACAGACCACTAGCCACCTATGAACGAAAGAAGGATTGCGATTGCAAGGAAAACAACAGCACCACAAATGACGAAAGCGAGAAACGAAATCGTGTAGTACAACGAAGCCAGCGATACCGCGTCGCCAAATGCCATGAGCTGATTGTCGCTCTTTGCTTGAATGATTCTTCGAAAAATCACTGCCGTTAGCATCAAACCAAGGATGATGCTGTATAGGAAGAATGTTGGGCCATACTGAAATGGTAAACTGTTCACCTGGAAAGAATCGTCTGCCAGAAGTCGGAATGACAGTCCGTGGTTGAAGCCCACTGCCAGGTTGATTGACGCAACGACTAAACCGGAAACGAGCGAACAACGAAAGGCAGTCCAATAAGGTATGTCTGCAAAATTGAGCCATGTTGCAGCGAGTCTGAGCCAGATCGCACCCACCAAGCTTCCAATCCCGGCGCCGAGTGCAAAGCCCACCAACCCTCCAAGCGTTTTGAAGGCGAAAAGTAAACTGTCATCCATTGAAGTATCCAGGTTGTATGGAATTGGGAGAAAGACGCAGTCGCCCTGGGTGCAAGCGCCACGGTCAGCGAGCCCTGAATTGCGTTTAATGCATCTGGGCAGTGCTGATTGGGTTTCATTTTGTGAGCCGTTTGCGCGTAGGAACCATTGTTAACGCTAAACGGCTAACATTCCCGAAGGCACCTGCGTAGCTGCTTAGTCCAGGATCCGTTCTTCTCGCACCATTCGAGTGACAGTGTACGAGATGTTCTTGGTTCGTCGTTCGGGAATCATTTTGCAGACCGTGTAGTTGACCGTCTTTTCCTTTGTTTTCGGCACCATCTTACAGACAGCGTATTCGGTGGTTTGCCCCGTCACATCATCCCGTTTGGTTAGGGTTTCACGCACTGGCGTCATTTGCGTGTAACGCACAGTCTTGGTGCGTTGTTCGTAAACGGGCTTGGTCACGGTGTAGTTGACTGTTTTCTCACGCTGTTCTCGGACTGGCCGCGTCACGAAATAGGTCGCAGGCTCTGCGGGCGAGACAGTCATGCTCGCCGCCGCCATTTGCATGGAAGCAGTTTCATCGCGAGCGTCCCGAATCCCGGCAACGACGACGACCAGAGCGAAAGAAGATGCAACAAGTACGATGCAGTGTGCTTTGCGAAGTTTCACGGTGTCTTCCTTGCGTTCGGGATTGCGATCGAACAGTTTATCGGCCAACCGGAGGGATTGGATGAAGTACCATTCGGCCGGTGGCGGTCGATCTTGGGAAGATTTCAGCCGGAAAGTTCACCCGCCATGATGCCAGGGATGTCGACTGTCTTTTCACGAAACTTCAATGGTCTGTCTTCGGTGCAGCGCGTGGTTGCTCGCTTCCATGTCGCTTATTGATGTCGTGTCGATCGACGAACGCATCGATTTCACCACCGGATTCGACGGTGAATTGGGGTGGGATGGAGAGCGAGTCGAGCTCGATGTCATTGGCAATCCAAATATCAACGGTGACCGATCGCCGGTTGCATTGGCAACGTCCACGCAGAACATCGGAAGAGGGACATGATCTGCGAACAGACCAGTCGATCGGCAGTCGATCGGGCGCTCTCTCACCGAAGCCTGTCAGCGGCTGCTCAATCGGGTCGTCAATTGAATTTTTGCCGGCATGCAACACGACCTTTGCAGCGGAACGCCCCAAATTTGACTGGGCGACTGCTGCCAATTGGCGGTTGAGTCGTTCCGTGTCGCCACAGAAGTAGGCGGTGTTGCCGTGGGCGGATAGCCAACCTCCAACACAGCCGGGGCCGGCCTTCTCCATGTCTCGTTGGCCATAGGCAACCGTGAGTGCGAGCACTGTTGGGGTCACAAGCAGGCAAGCTGCCACCGCGGTGGTGTAGATGGCCAATCGTTGCATTGTCATGCGTCCTTGCGTTGGGGGTGGGGTTGGGATGAGATTGTTCCGGCTCCGTTTTTCCTCCTCCGCCCCGGATGGGCCAGCGTGGGGATGTGTTGCCGTTCCTCACTCAAGCGTCGAAATTAGGAAGGTGGCCGGAACTTTATACCCTGCTGCCCTTTCGCTCGGGGCTTTGCTATGAGCTGCAATGGGCTAATTTTGCCTGGCTGATGGAGCGTCTCTCCATGACGTCGGGGGTAACGATCGAGTGCCGGACCGCCGAGGGCTTGTAGGACCTGGCACAACGCTGGCAAGCGTTTGGATCTTCGCAGCGAACAGCTTCGTGCGGGCCCGCATGCAAAGTGGTGCGGAAGAGGGCCAGGCAACCGGACCCCTGTCCCGATTTGACTTGCAATTCGATTCAGGAGTTTGAAAGATCATTGTCGTGATCGGTTCTCCGCCGTCAGTGGCTCGTCAATTTTTCAAGGGATTTTCGAACCAGATGACGCCCCAGCCTCCGTTCTCTTCCGTCGTCGCGATGTCCAGATCGCAATCCCCATCGAGATCGACCAGAAAGGCATTGTCCATCTTCTTGCGTGACTCTGGACTCGGCATATCCATCAGAGTGTTGGTCCAATCCTTCGGCGACATTCCGTCGCCGGACATCGTCAAGTACCACAACTGCGCCTCATACTCGGGGATGATTGCAATTTCAGGATGCGTCGGATCGCCGTTGAGTTCAAGGATCGCAACTCCCTTGGGTTTGGGCTTTACCTTGACGCAGCCCGGTTGGGCTGGCGGAGGCACCTCGATCTTCTTGTAGACCGGGGCACCCATGTCGTTCGTGCGCAGGTAGATGTGCACTGCACCCGCGCCGCTGGCTTTCACTAAATCGAGACGCCCGTCGCAGTTGACATCGCCGAGGGCCATGAACATGCCATTCTTTTCAGCATCGATCATCGTGACCGGCCAAGGTTCGCTGACCTTCTCTTGACCAGGGTTCTCGTAATAAAAGGTCCCTTGGTTTTTGCGTTCTTGAACGATGATGTCATCGTCCCCGTCGCCATCGACGTCGTTGATGATGCAGCTCATCGGCCAGTCGGCTTCGCCAAGTTCGTAGCGTTTCCATTGGGTCGCATCGTGTTTGTTCTCAGTCGGTTGCCGGTACCAAGCCTTGGCTCCGACGACGAGGTCATTCAGGCCGTCGCCATCGACGTCACTGACGACGGGAGTGCGTGCTTCACTCTTGAAGAGTGTCATCTTGATCCATTTCTTTGCCTCTCTCAGGTCTTTCGCACCAGGGTTGAAATAGACGTGCCCGCCATTGGCGATGTAGTCGATGTCACCATCGGCATCCAGGTCACCGATGCCTGAGTCCTCGCACTTGCCGTGCCTCTCCAGCTGAATGTAGTCGGTCCAAAGTTCGCGGATGCGGTCCTTGCCGGGATTGAAATACAGCCGGCTGTATCCTCCTTCTTCGAAGTTCACCAAGACGTCCAGGTCACCATCACCATCCCAATCGTGGTGGTTGAAACCGTCGGGCCCGTGGTTCTTGGGATCAGGCTGAATCACGTTGACGCGCCAGCCACTCGGACCAGGGATTCCGACATTTTGTTTCCAGGTACCAAAGTCAGCCCGTTGCTTCTCTTGACCCAGCAGCGTCCCTACCCAAAGGATGGCAGCGATAACGAAACCCAGTGTCGTCTTCATGGTCTTGGAAAACTCCTGCTCAGGGCAAGCGCTGTGAGTTCGAATCTGAACCGGAAGAAAGAGCGGAGGTAGATCAAGCACTTTGGCGGGACTGATCACTTGTTCTCGATTGACCAAGAGGGTTCCGTATTGGGGAGGTCTCGATGGGTAACCGAGAGTATGTTCTTCGCAAAAGGCGGTTGGGACCTACACAAGGATGCGGCTATTGCTTGTTGGCTGACTCTTTTTGTTCGCTCTCCAGAACTGTCAAAATATGCTCGGCCACCTGTTGTCCAATCTTTTGATAACCCTGCTGTGTATAGTGGACATTGCCTGGGCCATCGAATTGGTCGGCAGGAAACGTCTTGGTGAGTGAGTGAAGATCATTCGTGGTGATGCCATGCTTGTCCATGATTCTTGCCGCGGCTTCATTGTATTTCACGTCGTCGCCCCTGACGCGACCTGCTTCCTTCTCCGGAACAACGGTCGTATTTGCCCAGATCAGTTTCGCGTCTGTTTTCTTAAGGCGGGAGACGAGTTCATCAAGATTCTTCTCGTACTGCTCCAACGTGGTGGTGAGCGTGCCATTGACTTTGTCTCTGCGTCCTTGCACCTTCGATTTCGGGTGGCGGTAGCAGAGATCCCATAAACCCCAGTTGAAATGAATGACGTCCCAATGGGTATCGCCAATCCACTGATCTAACTTTGCCAAACCTGTGCCCGTGTGTTGAGCGTTTCCTGGGTTGTGTTTGACGGTAGCCTTTCCGTCTAGCTGCCGCGCGACATGAGGAGTGAATGCCAGGGATATTGAGTCGCCTATGATCAGCACCTTCGGCAAGTCGGCTTCTTTCGCTTCGTCTTGGGCAAGAAGCGTCGGGCAAAGAATGCCGGTGAGCAATAGCGATATGGTCAGCAGTGTTTTCATCTCTTGTCCGTTTTACCTCTCTCCAAAAAATGGCCGCGATAACTGAGACGCGGCGATTGATTTTCCGTTGCTAGGGAACTGCGACTCCGAGATTTCGGTTCATCGTTGGGCCGCCTATTGCTGCTGGAGGACGCACCATCGACTGTAACTATTGCCCTTCGTCGTCACTCGTCGCTCGGGACCGTCCGGGTAAAGTTCTGCCGGTACGTCGCTTACACCCACGCTAGCGTTGAATAAAGTGTAACCAATCGAAGAAATTGAACGGATTAATTCGTGACGTGCGAACCCCGACACGCACAGAGAGAAGAGCGAGGGAGCAACGAGAGCCGAGACAGTACCGTCGAAATCGCCAACGACGTACAAATGTGTTGACGCATTCCCGGAAAGTGTCAGCCAACTTCCGGGCTTATCAGGTTCAAAGCATCCCATGTCGGCCATCCCCGTTGCTCTGTCGGCTCTGCCGGGCCCCGCCGGCTTGCTTGGTTCGTTGAGTTGCATTGGCTTTCGGGTAGTGTTCAGGGCAATCACAGGCTGGAAGCCTATGCCACTTGTCACTGTGGTGGGCGGTTGTATTGGATGGCCGGGTTGTGGCGACTCTGCCGGTAGCGGGGTGAGCAATTCGCCCGTGGATTGTGCACGCTCACGAGGTGTGGCTTGGTAAAATCGTGGGATGCAAAGTGTGTCCATTCATCCTGTTGATCATCGTGTCCCGCGACTTCTTTTTGTTCGGCTGCCTCGAGCCGCGAGATTCGCGCAACGTGGCTTGCTCGCCTGCGTTGCTGCGCTGATCGTTTGTTTCGTCGGCGGTAGCGTCCTGGTTGCGGATGAACTTGCCAGCGAACTCATGTTCCGTGAGCAGTTGTTGCCGCTGTTGCGGACGTACTGTTACGACTGTCATGGTGCCGAGGACGGTGAAGGCGGCGTGTCTTTGGAAGCGGACGACACGGCGGCGAAGTTGGTCCAAGGTCGTGACCATTGGATGCGGGCTTTGGCGCAGGTTCGTTTGGGCACCATGCCACCGGCAGATTCCGATGTGATGGATCCGTCCAGTCGGACTCGGATGATCGAATTGATCGATGAATTGGCCAATGCGATCGACTGCGTGCAGAATCCCAACGCCGGCAAAGTCACTCTGCGGCGGCTGAATCGGGCTGAGTATCGCAACACGATTCGCGATTTGGTGGGAGTTGATTACGCTCCGGCAGATGATTTTCCCGGCGACGATGTTGGCTACGGATTCGACAACATTGGTGATGTGCTTTCGTTGCCTCCGTTGCTGATGGAGAAGTACCTTGATGCGGCGGAGACGATCATGGGCGAAGCGATCTACACGCCGCCACCCCCAGAACTGTTTGAGTTGGAACGTTCTCCGGCGACCTTGATTGGGGCGGACAAATTCAACGTCCGGAGTCACTTGGTGATGTCATCGAATGGCACGGTCACGCTGCAGTTCGATGCTCCGTTCAGCGGGACCTACACGTTGGTGCTGAGTCTGAGTGGAGACCAAGGCGGCGATGAACCGGTTCGAGTGGAAGTCACGGACGGGCGACGAGCGATTCCCGTGGAGGTGAAAGAAAGCGAGCCAACGGACAAGACGGTCGCATTTCGATTGGGGAAAGGCACCCGCCAAATCGACATCTCGTTTTTGAACGACTACTACGTCAAAGACAAGATCGATCGCAACCTGCACGTTCACCATGTGAAGGTAAGCGGCGTTGAGCAACGCAGTCAATTTGTTTCTTCGCCTGATTTGCCGGTGACTCATCGAGTGCTGTTGTTTGAAACCCCGGGCAATGACCGGGAGTTTGAACGGGCTGCGAAAGCGGTGTTGGGGCGATTTGCGAGCCGGGCTTATCGCCGGCCAATCGGTCAATCAGAGCTCACGCGGTTGGTTGGATTGGCTTCTCAAGTGCATGAGAACGGAGGTTCATTTGAAGAGAGCATGCAAGTCGCGATGCAAGCCGTTTTGGTCTCGCCGTACTTCCTGTTTCGAGTCGAACGCCCACGGAAGCCAGGCCCAGATGGTGTGATGCCGCTGATCAATCAGTATGAGTTGGCGACCCGGATTTCGTACTTTCTGTGGAGCAGCATGCCGGACGATGAGCTGTTGCGAATGGCGCATCGCGGTCAGCTTCGTGATCGCCGAATGTTGCTGGAGAAAGTCGGGCGGATGATCAAGAGCCCCAAGGCGAGTCGCTTCGTTGACAACTTTGCTTCGCAGTGGTTGCAGCTTCGCAACTTGGAAATCGTCCAGCCGGACACACGCATCTATCGTGGTTTCGACGATGAAGTTCGGGAAGCGATGCGGGTGGAAACGTTGATGTTCTTTTCCGAAGTGATGCGAAACAACTTGCCGGTCACGGAATTGTTGAGTGCTGACTTCACTTACATGAACGAAACGCTCGCGAAGTTTTATGGAATCAACGATGTTCGCGGAAGTGAATTCCGCAGGGTGTCGTTGTCGGGGACACCGCGAGGCGGGTTGCTGACCCACGCCAGCGTTTTGACGGTGACCAGCAATCCGACACGGACCAGCCCAGTGAAACGGGGGAAGTGGATCCTGGACAATTTGCTCAACACACCTCCTCCGCCGGCACCGCCAAACATCCCCGAGCTTGAGAAGGGGAAATTGGTGGGGACTCTTCGCGAACGCATGGAGCAGCACCGGTCCAACCCAGCGTGCGCGGCGTGTCACAATATGATGGATCCGCTCGGGTTTGCACTCGAGAACTTTGACGCCGTGGGGCGTTGGCGAACTCGTGATGGGCGTGATGAGATTGACGCGAGCGGTTCGATGCCCGACGGGACTTCGTTTGATGGTATCAATGGATTGCGAGATTTGTTGACGACGCAGCGGAGCGAACAGTTTGTTCGATGTTTGGCTGAGAAGATGTTGATCTACGCGTTGGGGCGTGGAACGGAATATTACGACAAGTGTGCACTCGACAAGATCACGGCAGATGTTCGTACGCACGACTACGAATTCGCTTACTTGATCGCAGCGATCATCCAGAGCGATCCTTTTCAGAAGCAAGGGTATCGAGAACCATGAGTCATTCACCTCGAACTTTTTCGCGACGCTTGATGCTTCGTGGGATGGGAACCGCGGTGGCATTGCCGTTGTTGGATGTGATGAGTCCGACGCGATTGTTGGCGGCCACTTCTGATGGTGGGCCGCCGCCGTTGCGGATGGGATTTTTCTATGTGCCCAATGGCATGCACATGCCTGCCTGGACGCCGCAGAAGGATGGTCGCGAATTTGAGCTGACGCCGACGTTGCAGAAGCTGGATGAGAACAAGGATTCGATCAGTGTGTTGTCAGGGCTGACCCTGGATGGGGCTCGGGCGCATGGCGATGGAGGCGGCGATCACGCACGCAGCGTGGCGGCTTTCTTGACGGGGGCTCACCCTCGGAAGACCAACGGGGCCGACATTCAAAACGGTGTGTCGGTCGATCAGGTGGCGGCTCAGTATGTCGGCGATCGAACCCGGTTTGCTTCCTTGGAGTTAGGCTTGGAAGCGAGCAGCCAGGCTGGCAATTGTGACAGTGGCTACAGTTGCGCGTACGCATCGAACATGTCATGGCGTGGGCCGACCAATCCGATGGCGAAAGAGACCGACCCTAGGGCTTTGTTTGATCGATTGTTCGCGGGGCAAACCGTCAAGGAAACTCGCCGGGCCAAGAGCGAACGAGAGAAGTATCGAAAGAGCATCCTGGATTTTGTCGCCAGCGATGCGAAGCGTTTGCATGCTCATTTGCCGATCGTCGATCGGCGCAAGTTGGACGAATACCTGTATTCCATTCGTGATGTTGAAAAGCGATTGGACGGCGCCGAAAAATTGGGGCTGACCGAGGAAGGCGTACCGGATTATCCACGACCCAGCGGTGTGCCTCAGGAGTTGTCGCGGCACAGCGATTTGATGATGGACATGGTGGCGTTGGCTTACCAAACCGACAGCACGCGAATTTTGTCGTTCATGTTCACCAACGCGGGAAGCAATCGGGCTTACAAAGAGATCGGGGTCAACGAAGGGCACCATGAGCTTTCGCACCACGGCAAAAGCGAGCACAAGCAGGCTGAGATTGCGAAGATCAATTCGTTTCATGCGGAGCGATTCAATTACCTGTTGTCTCGGTTGAAGCTGATTCGCGAGGGCGATGGCTCATTGTTGGATCACTGCATGATCGTGTATGGCAGCGGGATCAGTGATGGGGATCGGCACAACCACGATGATTTGCCGATCCTGTTGGCTGGTGGCGGTGGCGGACGCATTCGTGCTGGTCAGCATGTGCGTTATAAAAATGGCACGCCGCTGTGCAATCTTTATCTGTGGATGATGAAGCAGATGGGCGCGAACGCGGATCGCTTTGGCGATAGCAGCGGGGTTTTGCAAGGATTGGGATAGGCGAAGGTTTGAAAGGTTCAGTGCAGATCGCGAGACGTCTGCTGCCGATGGTGTTGGTCATTGTCGGCGTGTGTGGGCTGGTCAGCGGTGTCGGGGTTGAGGTGGCCGGTGATTGGTTGGCCGTAGGTCGCGATGCAGGGCCGGCGGCGTTTCTGATTTTGGGGACGTTGGCGATGTGCCTGTTCGTTCCCAAAACGTTTGTGTCCATCGCGGCGGGATCGGTCTTTGGTTTGATGGTTGGCGGACCAACGCTTGCTGTCACCGCGGTCGTGTCGGCTTGGGTGAACTATCACTTGGGCCGGTGGTCGCTGGGGCATTCACCGATCGATATTGAGGCAGAAGCGTCCGACGCGTCCTGGCGGGAAACCCTGCGGGTGATCCGGTTGGGGGCTCGCGATGCGAATTTGGGAATGCATCTGCTGGTCCGTTTGTCGCCGATTCCGACGACGATCATCAGCTATACGATGGGAGCCTCCGGGGCTCGTCAGGTCCCGTACTTGGCTGCGGCGTTGTTAGCGGCCGGGCCGCAGTTGCTGTGGGTTCATTGCGGAGCGGTGGCGACGGAGACGATGAGCTCGGTCGCTGAAGCGGGACTTTCCGGGGCGACCGACTCGAGTCTGACCCGCTGGCTGGGTTTGGTCACGTCGGTGGTCGCCGCCGTGTTGCTGTCGGTTTTGGTGCCCAGGCACATTTGGCGGCAGCGAGCGAGAGAAATGGCCGCGGAGGAATTGGCGGCCGGCCAGAACGCTTGAACTGGACGGTGTTTCTGTCAGATTCTGACCGCGCATCGAAAAAGGTCCTGATGAAACAGGACCTTTTGTTGATTTGGTGGTCTCAAATTTGGTGGCCGGTCAGCGGGAATCGCGACACTGGAAACCAAATGGGCCTGAATCAGGCAGTTTGAGCTGCGTTCTTGATCAGGGTGTTCAGACGGCTCTTGGTTCGAGCGGCAGCGTTCTTGTGGATCAAGTTGTTTGCTGCGGCACGGTCCAACTTCTTTTGGGCAGCCTTGAACTCGTTCTTGGCGGTTTCCAGATCGTTGTTTTCGACAGCTTCACGAACACGGCGAATCGTCGATCGCATGTTGCTACGAGTGGCACGATTGAGCAAACGACGTTTTTCGTTTTGACGCAGACGTTTCGAGGCGCTTGAAGTGTTTGGCATTTCGCTCGGAGTGTCCGGCGGACACGCATTGGTAGGGAACGGATCAAATTGGTCAAAATTTGGAATCGAGGAGTATGACGTCCATTCAGCCGACTGTCCAGGTCAACGGAGAAGTTCCATAATCTTGTTTTCCAACCGTATTTATCGCGAAAAAGCTCCATCTCCTTGAATTCTGAACTTGCTCTTTCTGAAACAACGCCGGGATTCGTCGCATTGGTGGGGGCAGGACCCGGCCACCCCGGACTGCTGACCCTCCGCGGATGCGAATGCCTGCAGGACTGCGACGTCGTCCTTTACGACGGACTGAGCAATGTCGAAATGCTGGTTCACGCCCCGCAGGCGGTTCATCAATGCGTCGGAAAGCACGGTCAATCTCGTATTTGGAAGCAGGATGAAATCGTCGCCGAGATGATCCGGCATGCCAAAGACGGCAAACGTGTCGTGCGGCTGAAAGGCGGCGACCCGGCCGTTTTCGCCAGGACCAGCGAAGAGGTCAACGCGTTGAAGGCGGAGCGGATTCCGTTTGAGATCGTTCCGGGAATTACCGCGGCATTGGCGGCGGGATCGTACGCGGGCATTCCGATCACTCATCGCGGAATCGCCTCGGCGGTGGCTTTGGTGACCGGGCACGAGGAACCGGGCAAGGCAAAGTCGGATTTAGATTGGCCTGCACTGGCGAGATTCCCCGGCACGTTGGTGGTCTACATGGGAGTCACGACGGCGAAGCAATGGACCGACGCGTTGATTGGCAGCGGCAAAGATCCGAAGACACCCTGTGCGATTCTGCGGCGGTGCAGTTTGCCGGACCAGCAAAAGATTCAGTGCCGGTTGGACGAGGTCGCCGGTCACCTGACTCCCGCCAGCAAGTTTCGTCCGCCGGTGATCACGATCGTCGGCGAGGTCACTGGATTGGCCGAGTCGATGGATTGGTTCAGTCGTCGACCGCTCTCGGGAAAGAACGTCTTGGTCACACGTCCGAAGGACCAAGCGGACCAGTTGGCAAAGCCTCTGGAAGAATTGGGGGCCAATGTGATCGTGCAACCGGCGATCGAGATTTCCGGACCGGATGATTGGTCGAAGGTGGATGCCGCGATTGATCAGATCGAGACCTTTGATTCGTTGGTCTTCACGAGTCGCAATGGAGTGAAGAGTTTTCTGGATCGATTGCTCGAAGTTGGCCGTGACATGCGCTGCTTGGGCGGACTGAAGATCGCGGTTGTTGGTGACGCGACGGCGAACGTCTTGGCGACTTATCATCTGCGAGCGGATTGGATTCCCGAAACGTTTGATGCGGACGCATTGCTGACGACTTTGCAAAATGCCGAACCATCATTGAAGTCGACCTTGGTTGTGCGAACGCAGCGTGGTCGCGATGTCGTTTCGGATGGTTTGCGTGATTCAGGCACCCAAGTGCGTGAGTTGGTCGCGTATGAAAACCGGGACGTGCCCGAGATGGATCCGGCGACGCGTGCCAAACTCGACGAGCAACCATTGGACTGGATCACGTTGACCAGTCCCGCGACGGCGAGGAACGTTCACCGCTGGCTGGGTGATTCAATAGGCGAGACCAAAGTCGCGGTGATCAGTCCACTGACCGCCCAAACCGTTCGCGAATTGGGATGGCGTGTCCACGCGGTTGCTGAGTCTGCCACAATGCAATCTTTGACCCAAGCGATTCTTGACGCGGAGACAACATGATCCCGAAACGTTACCGTCAGATGCATGCTGATCATCCAGAGTACATGCGTGCTTACGAGGATTTGGGCAAGGCCGCTCGAGAGTCGGGGCCGTTGAACGACCGCGAGGTGGCGCTGGTCAAGCTGGCGATTTCACTGGGAGCCGGGTTGGAAGGTGCAGCACATTCTCATTGTCGCAAAGCACTCGAGGCGGGCTGCACGCCGGATGATCTGCGGCACGTGGCAATGCTGTCCGCACCAACGATTGGTTTTCCTACGATGATGCGAGCGAAGTCGTGGGTGGAAGACGTGATCGACCCCAAACCAGAGTGATCGCTGGTGGCGGCACGTTTCTCACACGCAGGACAAACCACTTTTGCAAACTGCACCACTTAGCCGATGGCCGTTAGGCCCGGTTGCGTCCTGGAACCGGTGCTAACGCACGGCGGCCAATGTTACTCGGTTCCCTAGAGAGTGACCCAACCTGGCCTGGTCGGGCGACTGCCGCGTTGGCGGTGGGTGGCTTGGAGCGATGGCATCCAAAGCAGGTGCTGAGCGATCGTGATCAGTGACTTCGGATCGATCGGTTTGAAGAGGCAATGTGTGGGAGCGATCTCGCCTTCGGTTTTCTTTTCGAGTCCCGCCCATTTGGAATCAGCCAAAAGCACAACGGGCAGATTTTGAAACGGCGAGAATTGGCGGATCTGCTGGATGATCGTTAGCACGCTCATGGGATCGTCGGCTACGTCCCAGATCAGCAGGTCGATTGCGAACTTGGTTGGCGACTGATGCGAATTTTCAGAATGGCTCGGTTGCGGATGGCCACCGTCGATCCGCACCTGAAGCTTTGGCAACGCGGAAGCGTCGTCGGTCTGTTCCAGTTCAAAGGCTTTTAAAACGGCGTCGGTGCTGCGGGCACAAATGCAACGCATTCCCTCGTGATGCAAAACACCGGCGGTGGCCAAAAGGGAGAGCGGTTTTGGGTCCGCGACCACGACAGTGGACGTCGTCGACTTCTTCTCAGGAGAGGGCAAATTCTCTGGGCTGATCGGATTTTCCGGCGTGTTCGAATTCTCAGGACTGCTCGATGCGGCGTCGTTGGCAGGATTGGTTGTCATCAGACGGCCAGAAGTATCAATGAGAACGGTCTTTGACGAAACGAGTGCGTCCGCACGCATCTCATTCGTAGGGCGATCGTACGATGGACTTCCAAGTTCGTCGGTGCCGACGGCTTTTGACGGACTTGGTGTCCGGCATGCGTGAAGGCGGTGGCGAGATGAGTTCGAAATACGCCATTGAAGGCCCCTTCTGCAAGCTCAGAAGCTGCCTTTCGGTGGGGAAGTTTGCTTTGCTAGGGTCGAATCATGATTGGTGAATACAAGATCAACCGAACCACCCGTCGCTGCAGCGTCGGCGATCGCCCTCTGGAGCCAGGCGAGGTCTATTACTCCGTCGTTTGCGAAGCCGATGAAGATTTCAAACGAATCGACATCGCCGGGGACGCTTGGAAGGGACCACCAGAAGACGCAATCGGTTGGTGGAAGAACCGCGTGCCGAAAGCGGAAGAAAAGAAACGCGAAGTTGCACCGCCCGAAGTTCTGATCGAGTTGCTGCGATCGATGGCGGACCAACCCGCAGCCGCGAAAAGTCGGTTCCTTCTTGCTTTGTTGTTGCTGCGCAAACGACATTTGAAAACGATCGAGCCCACCGCAACCGGTTCGCCGATGGGCGCTCCTGAAAAAGATCCACGCGATGATGGCGACGTGGCTGCACCGCAACCGACGTCTCGCGAAACGATGATGCTGATGTCCAATTTGGACCAATCGACGATGGAAGTGGAAGTGGTGGCGATCGGCCCGTCCGAAGCTGGCAAGCTCCAAGATGAATTGATTGATTTGATTTACCGTGACGTCGACGAACTCCCTGAATGAGAATTGACGCCGATGCTTTCCACCTTCTCATTGCCAACGTTCTCGTTGCCCGCAGCGATTCGCATGATTGATCGACACGCCACATCGTTCGGTGTGATCGCGATGCTCGGCTTGCTGTTGCTGACGACCGGATGCGTTCGGGCGGTATCGAACACGCCCTTTCCGGCTCCGCCCGTGGTTCTGCATGAGTCACCTGACATTCACCAGCTTGCCGCGGCGGTCAATCGGACTGACGTGGTTCAGCAGTTATCGACCAACTCCGCCAAGTTGGATGTGTTGTCGATGCCTGCGGTTCCCAAACTCAACGCAACCGTCAATCTGCAGCGAGAGAAACGCTTTCGTTTGAAGGCCAGCGTTCCTGTCATCATGGGAGCCGGCATCGATTTGGGTAGCAATGACAACGAGTTCTGGTTCGAAGTTCCGGAGAACATGACTTCAAAAACGTTGTACTACGCCAATCACGAACAATACGCGAAACAGCTCAACCGTTCGATTTTGCCCGTTGATCCGAGTTGGTTGATCGAGGCGATCGGCTTGGCTCGTTTGGACCCAAGTTCGGTGATCGGAGTTCCGGTGCTTCGCAGCGATGGATTGATCGAAGTGCGGACGTCCGTGCACACATCCTCGGGCATGTATCAACGCGTGATCTTCATCGAACCATCGGCGGGATACGTGACGAACCTGTTCTTGTATTCGCCGGATGGTCGCCAAGTCGCGAAAAGTGTTTCTTCGGATCATCGGTTTAACGAAGCCGCCAACGTCGTTTTACCACACCGAGTCAAAATGGAACTGTTCCCCGCCGCCGGTCCACCGCTGGCGATGCAGTTGGAAGTCGCTTCTTACACCGTCAACCAATTGCTGTCCGGCGATCCCGAATTGTTCACGATGCCAACAACAAACCCGAACCAAGTGAACTTGGTCCAGATGTCAGGCATGGCTTCGCCGGGAGGATTCGGTAGCACCGCGACGGGCGCGATCGGATTCAGTTCCGCGTCGACGGGGCAAATCGTGCCCGCGTCGGAATCCTCTTGGACCCAATCGTCAATGAATCAGTCAGCGGGGATTCAGGGATACGGTGTCGCTGGGCCGGCGGCCTATTCCGCCAATGCTCCCACCGGGCCTCCGCTCCGAGGACTTCGCTAGACATCGATCCCAATTGATAGCAATTGGGGGTGTCCGATGATGGATCATGCCGTGCAGCCAACGATCCTCGCAAAGCGGAACGCCGCGAACATTGGTTCGGGTGGTTGCGGTCTGGGCAATTGAGGACGTGGCGAATCGAAACGTGCGTTCAATGGCCCGGCATTCGCTCTTGTCGAGGATCGACCTGATTGTTGCCAAATGGGCATGCACACGGTCCAATGCAAGTTCCATCTTCGTAACCATGGTGTGGCCCAGAACAGGGACGAATGAACGACCGCGAAACCGAAATCAATGAAGAGCCCGTCGACGATGGGGCTGCTGCCTCGGATGCCGAGGCGTCGTCTGATTCTGCGGTTCCGTCCAAAGTGTTGCAGGATTTCAGCCAAGGATTTCGGCAAGCCAACCGGAAGGTCAAAACATTCCCGCAATCGCCGGGCGTGTATCTGATGAAAGATTCCGCCGGCGTGGTCATTTACGTCGGCAAGGCGAAGAATCTTCGTTCTCGCGCGAGCAGCTATTTTTTGAAGGCAGCCAGCGAGGACGCTCGCACGGCCGACTGGATTGGCGACATCGCCGACATCGACTTTGTGGAAACAGAAAGCGAAGTCGACGCGTTGTTGATGGAATCACGGTTGATCAAGGACATTCAGCCGCGGAACAACAAAGAGCTGAAAGACGACAAGTCGTTTCCGTATTTGATGATCACCACGCGAGAGGAATTTCCGCGGGTGGAAGTGACGCGAGAACCACCGTCCAAAGGTGTGAAGCTATACGGTCCGTTTACCAGTGCCGGTGCGCTTCGCGGAGCGATCCAGGTGATGCAGCGGATCTTCAAGTTTCGAACGTGTTCGCTCGACATTAGCGAGTCCGATGAGCGTTGGCAGTGGTTCCGTCCGTGTTTGCTGGCGAGCATCAATCAATGCACCGCGCCCTGCAACTTTCGAATCAGCAAAGAAGATTACCGCCGCGACATCAAACGTCTGCAGACTTTCTTGGACGGTGGCAAGACGAAGTTGCTGCGAGAGATGCGAGGTGAGATGAAGACCGCCAGCAAGGCATTGGATTTCGAGCGAGCCGCGGTTCTTCGTGACGAAATCAACATGATCGAGCGTCTGGAAGAACGCGGCGAGCTGGATACTCATGCTCAGCCCGAAGTCTTCTACATCGATCCGCAAAAGGGACTATCGGGATTGAAGAAGGTGTTGGGATTGTCGGAAACGCCTCGCGTGATCGAAGGCGTTGACATCGCTCACTTGGGAGGGAACGAAACCGTTGCCAGTCTCGTCCAATTCATCGACGGGTTGCCGTTCAAACCTGGATACCGACGATTTCGGATTCAGGAAGTCAAAGGCATCGACGACTTTCGCAGCATTTACGAAGTTGTGTCGCGACGTTTTCGAGGGTTATCGGACCGACAGGAAGCGTTTCCGGACGTGTTGTTGATCGATGGCGGCAAAGGCCAGCTGAACGCGGCGATGGCGGCATTTCGGGATCAGGACATCCAGCCGCCAACCGTGATCAGCCTCGCGAAACGCGACGAAGAGATTTTTCGACCGGGAATTTCAGAGCCTCTGAAACTGAGTAAAAACGCGTTTGCGCTGCGTTTGCTGCAGTATGTTCGCGATGAATCACACCGGTTTGCACAACACTATCACCACATTTTGCGTAGTAAATCCAGTCTCGAGCGGTGAACCTTTCCGAGTGCGAAGGGTCCGTATTGAGAGTAAAATGGAGTCGTTGACTCCGCTTCCAACCTTTTAGACCAAGGCATTCTCCACCTCGTGTCAGATAAACACATCACCCTGCACGACGACGCTCCCGAGCGTAGCATTTTGGCTCGTTTGATCTTGCCCGACACCGTGGTCGAAGAAGATCCGTTGGAAGAATTGCATGGGTTGGCGACCACGTCAGGAACCGAAGTGGTCGATGAGTTGATTCAACGTCGCTCCACGCCCGATCACTCAACTTACTTGGGCAAAGGCAAAGTCGAAGAACTGCGTTTGATGGTGGAACGCCATGAAGCCGACGTGGTGATCTTTGACAACGATTTGAGCCCGGCGCAGATTCGCAACTTGGAAAAGAAAACCAATGCGAAGGTGATTGACCGAACCGAGTTGATCCTGGACATCTTTGCCGCGGGAGCACGAACGCACGAATCGCGTTTGGCTGTCGAGTTGGCTCAACTGGAATACTCACTGCCACGCCTCAAACGTATGTGGACTCACCTGTCGCGTCAGTCGATGGGCGTGGGGATGCGTGGTCCGGGTGAAAAGCAATTGGAAGTTGACCGCCGGTTGGCTCAAAAACGCATTCACGATTTGAAGACCGAGTTAAAGAGCGTTGAGTTGCGACGTGAACGACAAGTCGCAGCCCGCTCGGATTCACCGACGGTGTCGTTGGTCGGTTACACCAACGCCGGTAAGAGCACGTTGATGAACGCTCTGACCGATGCCGGTGTGATGGCACAAGACAAACTGTTTGCAACGCTCGATACTCGAACTCGACGTTGGCATTTGCCTGAATGGGGACACGTGTTGCTGAGCGACACGGTCGGGTTCATTCGCGATCTTCCTCACTCGTTGGTCGCCAGTTTTAAATCGACACTTGAAGAAACACGCCAAGCCGAGTTGTTGTTGCATGTTGCTGATGCGAGCAGCCCGCAGGTCTTTGAACAGATCAGCGCGGTGTATCAAGTGCTGGAGGAACTGGGCATCGAAGCGAAAGACACTTTGTTGGTGCTCAACAAGATTGATGCGATCACCAGCCCACGAGTTTTGAATCGAGTTTTGGATCGTTATCCCAATGCCATTCCCGTCAGTGCACGGTCGCGTTCGGGTTTGAAGCCTTTGGCTCAAGCGGTCGGCGAAGCTTTGTCTCGCGAGTTTTTGGATGTTGAGATCGGTGTGGCTCATCACGATGGCAAGTTGCTTTCGTTCCTTTCCGCCACCGGTAAGATCGAATCTCGCGAGTTTGGAAACGACCATGTCATCGTGCGAGTTCGCATGCCAGCCTCGGCGATGGGAACCGTGAATCGCAGCGCGTTGAGTGTCACGCCAACGACGCTTGAGATGTGGAAACAAACCGCTTCGGAAGAAGAACTCGAAGATTCCAGCGAGGATTCTGCAGAAGAATCCGTTGAACGTTCAAGCGACGTGGCTTAAGCATGCCGCTGCCGTTTCAGCAGGTTTGGGATCCTCAGGATGCCGTGACTATCGTCACCGGTGCGAGCAGTGGCATCGGGCTCGAACTGACGCGAATGTTGGTCGAGGAAGGGGCTCATGTTGTCGCGGTGGCTCGCCGCCGCGAACGATTGACTGAGCTCGCCGATTCGACGTCGCGTCCCGAGCGGGTGCACTGCATCGCGGGTGATGTGACGGAGGCTTCGACTCGCGAGGCCGCGTTGAACGCCGCGGATTCACTCGGCGATGGTGGATTGGATCTATTGGTGAACAACGCCGGCGTGGGTGCGATCGGTCCCTTCGCGGATGCTTCACCGGAACGCATGCGGCGGGTGATGGAAGTGAATTTCTTTGCTCCGGTCGATTGGACTCGGGATGCGTTGCCTCGCCTGCGATCGGTTGCTCACAATGGGCGGCGGCCGGTGATTTGCAACATCGGCAGTGTTTTGGGCCACCGGGCGGTTCCGGACAAGAGCGAGTACTGCGCCAGCAAGTTTGCGCTGCACGGTTGGAATGATTCGCTCCGAGCCGAATTGGTGGGCGATGGAATCGGAGTGACATTGGTCAGTCCCAGCACGACTCGCAGTGAGTTCTTTGATTCATTGGTTGAGACGGAACCAGATCAAAAATCCAACAGCATCGGAAGTTGGCCACCGAGGCGAGTTGCTCAAGCGACTTTGTTGGCGATCAAACGCGGCCGAGGCGAAGTGATCTTGAGTCTCGGTGGCAAAGCGTTGGTTTACGCTGATCGTGTCTCGCCACCGGTGATGAACGGTTTGCTGGCGAAGCGTGGACGCTGAGCGGATTGCTCACGCTGATCGGGCTGATGATCTAATGAGCCGTTTTGGGCATTCGCCTCGGTTCAATCACATCAGGACCGGGGGCAATATCCAAACGGCTCACACAAAGAATCGAAAGTCGACTCAACCAACGGTTGGTGTTGGGAAGGACTTTGATCAGTCGCCGTAGTTGGGGTAGTAGCCGTCGTAGTAGGGAGCAACCGGATACGGAGTGCCTCGCCCGGATGGGTAAGGTGCGAACTGGTTGGTGCCGGCGGCAGGGTTTGGATAGCGACCGCGTCCACGTCCATGATGATGTCCGTGTCCAGGATTGGTTCCGGGATTGGGGCCCGGATCGTTGGCGTCGCCGGGACCGTTGGGGCCACCGGGATTTTGTTGACCAGGTTGCGGTCCGTTGTGTCCGGGACCGTATCCAAACGGATTGGGCTGAGGTCCGTACTGCGTCGGTGCCGCCCATCCGTAGCCGCCACCCAGTCCGATGTTCAGGCCACCATAGGGCTGGCCCCAGTTGGGATAGGGAGTGCTGTAAGGGCGGTAGGGAAATCGCCATTCGCCATACGGTCGCACCGGATCGCCCCACTCTTCGACTCGGTGGTAGTTGTCGGCCGATTGACCGTACGCGATCGTGCTGCGGAAGTGGGTGTAGCCACTGGTTCGAAGCGGTTGAGTGATCGCAGTTGTGGGGGCGTCAATCGGTGCGAACTGGGTGACGCGTTGTCCCGATGCGACGTCGTGTGTGTAGGTGCTCGGCATCGTCAACCAATCTGCTGACGCAGAAGGCGATTCGCATGCGAGTGTGATCGCGGTGAGACACAGAACGACTGGGACGAGCGATTTCATAAACGCCAACGTAGTTCGCGTTTGGCATTTAGGTCGGCAATTCAAAACGAATTGGCCGGCAGATTGTCTTTCCAAGGTCCCCTGATCGGTTCAATCGATACAACCCGCAGCGATCGCTGGCTGCGGGCTATGGTTGAAGGTTGAATCGGGGATGCCGACTGCGAATCAGTTCGCTTTCATAGGCTCGTCGGACCGTCAATTTCTTCGCTGGGGAATCCTTCGGGAACGCGTGCAATTCCAGCGTCACCGGGTTGGAGGCATCATCGCCCAGCATACTTGCCAGTCCAGCGTTGTGGCTGCCTCGTAAGTGATCACCGATACGGTCTCGCAATCGAATTGCCTCACCGATGTAGAGGTAACCGGTCGAATCGCGAAAGAGATAGACGCCTGGCGTGTTGGGGAGTGATTCCAAATCCAGCTCTTTCATCGGGTGCGTGGTCACGGTTCGGTCCCAGTCGGCAACTCGAAGGACGAGCTCGGGGCGAAGACGTCTGGATTTGCGAAGCCGCAGGACGGCTCGGCGAACGGTTTCGGGGGAGATTCCTTTGGACAAACGCTCGGCTTCTTCGTGCAATTCGTTTCTCGTCCTGGGATCACACAGTACGTCGTCAATCATCGCATCGTGACGATCCAACACGGTGCGAATCGCGATCTCGGCGGTTGGAATGGCGCTATTGATCGACTCGGTGGATTCGGATGAACGCCGAGTGGTGGGAACGTTCAGGTCACCTCGTTTGCGAAGTTGCAGCAACGCTCGCAAGGCGGCCCGCTGTCGATCGAATTGGGATTCGTCGTTTGGGGCGATGCCCAGTTCTTGAAGGAATGCTTCGCGAAGCTCGTCCTGCAGGATTAGTTCATCGCTGCTGAAACCTTGGTGAGATTTGCGGTAAGATTCGCGAATTTTGTCTGTAGTGAAGTCTGTCGAATTGACGACAGGCGAAGAAGAAACATCGCTCTGGGGTGATTTTTGAGCGATTGGTCTTTGACCGAAGCAGGGGGCCGATACTGCCGAGCAATACATTGCGATGAACAGAACGGTTGTGCGTCGCAAAGGGTTGAAATGAACGTTGGGTCGGTTGGGTGAAGCTTGAGAGAGGGCTGGCATGTCAAAAGATTCCAGTCGGGCAAATTGGTCGCGTTGTGTCAATTCTACCAATGATTCCTCGTGCAACACGCTATGTCAGCGATGGGTGTCTAATCAGCTGGTTTAATTGCCATCAATAGGGTGAGCCGGACGATAGGAACGAAGAAATCAAACACCGGTTCGCGGCATGAGGCCGCTGCCCCATTATTTGCTTCTAAGTCACGACCGCGGATCTGCGGCCTTTCCTGACTTGGATAGAAGTCAATCGGAAACGGAGTTCGCCACCCATGACAAGAATCAATACCAACGTTTCGTCACTCGTTGCACAAAACCGATTGCAGGCAAGCAACGAAGACCTGCAAACGGCATTGACTCGACTGAGCACGGGTTTGCGAATCAACAGCGGCGCGGATGACCCGGCTGGCTTGATTGCGAGCGAGGCGTTGCGAAGCGAGGTTACCAGTCTTGGTCGAGCGGTTAGCAACACGCGGCGTGCCAGCCAAATCATCAGTACCGCCGACAGTGCTCTAGGCCAGGTCAGCAACCTGCTCAACGACGTTCGTGGATTGGTAGTCGAAGCCGCCAACAATGGAGCGTTGTCGAAAGAAGAGATCGCTGCGAACCAGTTGCAGATTGACTCGTCACTTGAGGCCATCAACCGAATTGCGCAGACGACGACCTTCCAAGGTCGCAAGTTGCTAGATGGGTCATTAGATTTCGTGTCGACGGCGGGGAGCGTGAATTCGGTTCGTGATGTTAACATCGACCAAGCCAACTTGGGCATCACGGGGCAGATCGACGTGGAAGTCGTTGTTCAATCTGCGGCAACTCAGGCAACCGTGACGACAGGTGGATTCAGTCCCGCGGCTCAAGCTTCCGTCAGTTTTGGTAGCTCCACGACGGCAGACATCAATGGTGAGTCAATCGACATCGTTGGGCCGGAAGGATTCACAAGTGTTGCTTTCGTCGACGATCCGAACAATTCAAACACTGGCGCTGTGTCCTACGATGACACCACAGGCGTGTTGACCGTCACTGGCAACTTCACCGGTGATTCCTTGAACCCTGGCGAAGCGGACGCTGATGCAAGTGCGGTTGCAATCCAGAACCTGATCAGCGCGGAAGAAGGGTTTTCGGCTTCCGGAACAGCGGTCGCTGGTACTCCTGCGGCATTGCCCACCGATGTCACTGCTGATGTCGCGTTCCAAATCGATGCGATCGCAGAAGGCTCGGAATTCAACAATGTTCAAATCGAGTTTGTCGATCTGAATGATGCGACGGCCGATGATGCGGCGACCGCTTCGTTCGACGACGAGCAGAAAATTCTGACCGTGACTTTCAACTCGCAGGCCGCGACGCCAACCAATCGAGATTACGCCGCCATCGCGACGGCCATCGATGCCGTTCAAGACGACGAAGGCACCAACCTATTCGCGAGCACCAACAACTCCGGCTCGAACGCGTTTGTCGCTCCTGAATCACCACTGACAACCGCGAACACGGGCGGAGAAGTGTTGTTGGATGATTTGGTGTTTCAATTAAACGGTGCTTCCGGTGCGGAGACATTCAACTTTGCTGGCGGTACAGGACAAGATCAAATCGCGGCCGCAATCAATCTGGTCAGCGATAGCACTGGAATCTCCGCCAGCACCTCGTCAGGTCCCTTGCAGTTCATTTCCACCGCGTACGGTTCTGAAGCATTGATCAACATTGATGTGATCAACGAAGGAACTTCGGGGACCTTCGAATCGTCTCTCGCCGAAACACGGGCGACCGGACAGGACGTCGTTGCGACGGTCAACGGTGTGGAAGCCAACGGGCGTGCCAACACATTGTCAATCAACACATCGTCGCTGGATTTGGAAGTCACCGTCGACGATGGAAGTTCCGCGAACTTTTCATTCTCGATCACCGGTGGCGGTGCTTTGTTCCAGTTAGGGCCAGACGTCACCAGCAACCAGCAAGCTCGTTTGGGCATTGGCAGTTTGAGCACCGGGCAACTCGGCGGTGCCAACGGTCGTCTGTATGAACTGGGCAGTGGCCAAGCAAAAAGTTTGACGAATGACGTCAACGGTGCCGCGTCAGTGATCGACGAAGTGATTGACAAAGTCACCAGCCTTCGTGGTCGACTCGGTGCATTCCAAGCGACAAGCCTGGAAAGCAACTTGGTCAGTTTGAACGAAACGCTTGCTAACCTGGAAGAAGCAGAAAGCTCGATCCGCGATGCTGACTTTGCACAAGAGTCGGCCAACCTGACACGAGCTCAGATCTTGGTTCAATCGGGAACGAACGTTCTATCGCTCGCAAACCAAAACCCGCAGAACGTGTTGTCATTGCTCGGGTAATCTGACTTCTTGGCCCAGGCAAACTTCTAAGACCGAACGCCACCAATTCCAAATTTTGGGATGGGTGGCGTTGTTCGTTGAGTGAAACCGACGCAATCTTGATGTGGCCGCGATCTCGAGCGGCTCGGGAGGCCCGTATTCCTGCGATGTCGATGCGAAGCCGCGTGTGAACAGGCTAAATCCGCTGTGTGCAATCGGTTGTTCTTCTTTAGCAGCGGAGCATTTGCGTCATAGATGACCAAACGCTCGATGAAACAGAGAGCTCGCTCAGATGTAAAACATCGGAGCGGCGACGTCCTGGCATTCTCGGATGACATCGCCAAGACGAACGCGAGCGAGACGCTTTCGAGACTCTTCGGACGCTTCGTTCCATCTTCGTTGAAGAGCACGTTGGGCATCGGACCTGGGTTGATCACCACGATCGGTGGATTCCGTGCAACCAATCGCTTCGGCGATGTCGAGCAACGTGATCGAATCGGGGTCGACGGCCAAGACGTATCCGCCCTGGGAACCCCGCACCGCACGCACCCAACCGGTCGATTTCAAAGTGCGAAGAATCTGCACCAGATACGGTCCGGGAATGTCATGGCGCGAAGTGATCTCGGACGTACGGACCGGTTGCCCGTCGTTGCTGTGCATGGCCAAATCCATCATCGCCAAGCAGGCGTAATGAACGGCAGCATTGATCACCATCGCAAATTTCTCCGAACTAGGTTCAACCGACCAAGGTCATTCCGAGGTGTGCAATCCGCATTCGGTCTTTTGGAATCCACTCCAGCGACCTGCACGCTCGTCTTCACCAAGTTGGACTGGACGTGTGCAGGCTTGGCATCCGATGCTCGGATAGCCTTGGTCGTGCAGCGGGTTGTATGGGATGCTCTCTTTCGAGATCAGCGACCACACATCTTTCTTGGTCCAGTTCGCCAAGGGGCTGATTTTCACGAGCTGAAATTTTTTGTCCCAGCCAACGATTGGAGCCTTTGCCCGATCTTCGCTCTGGTCGCGACGGATGGCGCTCGCCCAAGCGTGCCAGCCACTGGCCGCGCGATGCAGCACTCGCAGTTTGCGTTCAAAGCAGCAGCGATTGGGATCGGTCTTGTAGAGCGGTCCGCCGTGAAGCGTTTCGAATTCCTCGACCGTCGTCGACGGATATTTGTATTGGACTTCGATTCCGTAGCGTTCCTTGACCTTCTCGCGAAGATCGAGGGTTTCTTGAAACTGGTAGCCGGTTTCCAAATTGAAAATTGGTGTCTCGGGAGCAATTTCGGAAAGCATGTGGATGATCGTCATGCCTTCGGGGCCGAAGGCGGTCGCCATGGTGAATTTCGGAGCAAACCGATCCACCGCCCACTTCAGCACTTCTTGAGGGGTCGCTGATTCCAGCGAGTCGCTGTCTCGCTTCAGTTCGGCCAGAAATTCGTCTGTGGGGGCCAGCGGAGGTTCTGCCGCCAGGGCGCCGCGTTTGGTTGGAATCCCCTGCGCATCGACGTCCGGGCCCGCAGCAGCCTCGTTGTGAGCGATCTCAGCCGGCGTGAGGACACGCAGCGACGGTTTGGATGCTGACTCAGCCGAGACAGGCGTGGATTCGGATTCAGAGGGGACATAAGTGGGGTTCACCACGGCTGTCTCGTTCAGGCGAATGGGCATTGCGACTCATCTCCAGCCCGCAAAAAAGCGGTCTGAATGACTTTGGAAGTGTGAAACCTTACAAACATGATCTGAATGGTCAAGTATCCCCATCGACCGCCGAAGCGGTCCGCTTGAGCCGATCAAACTGGATCGTCACGACTTTGACGTATAATTGGGAAAGTCGCTGCTTTTCGTCTGATGAGCCAAAGAACCGAGCCATGAACATTTTTCGCCGCCTTCAACCGACACCTCGGTCATTTCCTCGCCGGCGAATGCGATTGATCGGCAGAGTGGCATTCGCGACGGGGGTGGCTTGTCTGCCGATTCGGGCAGCGACGGCGGACACTTTGTTGCTCAGCACCGGCGGGCAACTGACTGGCAAGGTTCGCGAGGTCGATTCGAAGAAAACGCCCTACGTCTTGGTGCAGGTCGATCAGGAACTCTCCGTCGCGATCGCGAAAGCGAATTCGCGAATGATTGTTGGCGATGAAAAGCTTCAGGAATACCGACGCCGCGTCGTCGAAGCCGGTCAGGACGGGCAAGCTCACTACGAGCTGGCGACTTGGTGCAGGCAAAACAACCTGCTGCAGCAACGGCAGTATCACTTGCTGCGAACCATTGACTTGCTTCCCGATCATCCCAACGCCAGGGCCGCGCTGGGCTACACCCGCAAAGACGGGAAGTGGATTCTCACGGAAGTCTGGCGACGGAACCAAGGGTTGGTGAAAGATCGCAAGGGGCAATGGGTTTTGCCGGAGGTCGTCGCTTGGCGAAAAAACGCGGACGTGAACGACAAAGTCGCGAAACGTTGGATCAAGACGATCAAACAGTTGTTGTCCAAAATCCTGCGAGGCGACGCGGAAGCGATGGCCGAGATGGCGGCGATCGATGATCCGTTGGCCTCGCAAGCAATCGCGAAAGAATTGGTTGATTCACAAAAGCGTGGTTCGAATTGGCGGCCGGTCAGAATGGTTTGGCTCAATAAGTTGAAGGAGTTTCGAACCGGTGCCGCCGTGGAGGCAATCGTCAAAACGGGATTGTTGGATTCCGATGATGTGGTTCGAGAAGATGCCTTGGCATGGTTGCAATCCAATGAGACCAGTTCGGCGATTGCGACCTACATGCCGTGGTTGAAAAGCAACAACCCGCAGCAAGTCAAAGCCGCCGCCCGAGCTCTCGCATACTTCCCCAATCCAGAAGCAGCGTTTGCCTACATCGACGCGTTGGTCACGATCGAGAAGAAAACACAGCAGGTCGGTGGCGGTTCGAGAGCTGGTTTTGACAACGCCGGTGGTGGCGGGTTTTCGCAAGGAAGCAAGCAGGTTGTCATCAATACGCCGCATCGACACCCCGAGGTGTTGCAGTTGCTTCGCTCGATCGCGCCGGACGTCGACTTTGGCTACGACAAGTCAGCGTGGAAGAATTACTTTGCTGAACTGCGATCGCCGCCACGATACGATTTGCGACGCGACAGTTGACGCTTGTCAGGGATGGTGCCCGTAGCAGACGGAGGCTCTCCGCCGGCATGAGCACAACCCATCGCAACAAGCGAAGGTCTCTCCGGACGGAACAAGGCGACGGGGCTCTACGGAAAGTGGCTGGCACTTTCCGTAGAGCCCCGTGACCAGGGATTCAGAACCGGACGCTCTCGCGTTGTGGCTGATGGGATTGGTCACGCTCCGCATCAGCCGCCGGGCGATTGCCCCGGTTCTGTCCAGTGTCGTTCGCCAATCAGGCGACGGGTTTGACTTCGTAACCCGGTCGGTATTCGCGACGAAGGAACGGGTTGGCTGCGTCGGCATTTTCGCCAATAAATCGTTCCGTCTTGGGATCGTGCGTCAGCATTGGGCCCGATTTCAGCTCGGACATGTCGACGCCATATCGCTTCAACGATTCGTGCATGTCATCCAGGACGGCTGACCAAGCGGGAAGTTCCGATGCGGAACGCACCTGTTCATCGCTGTAGTTGCCAGCACAACGCATTGCGACGTTGGCCAAATTGCACCAGCCAGTGCTGTAGTGGCCGTTTTCGATCGGTGCTGCCAATGACTCCGCTTTGCGACTCTTGACCGCTTCGACGAAGTTGCTGACGTGAGCAGGAACGGTGCTTACGTCGGCCTTGAAGGTTCGGATGGTTTTGCCGTCCAGGTCGACTGCTTTGCCGCTACCACGTTGGCCGAGGTAGTAGCCGCCTTCGCAGACGACGACGTAACCGCTGCCTGGTCCGGTCATCGGCTTGCCACCGGGAACTTTCCAGCTGCCCTTTTCACCCGGCTTGATCGACATGTTGCTCAGTGCAATCACGGTCGGGAACATCTCGGTTTCAAACAATGCGAAGTGCACGTTTGGAGTTTGGCCGGCATCGCCCCAACCCATTCGTCCACCAGCGGCGATCATCTTGGATGGCGTCGAAACTTTGTCTTGGTAGGCGACGTTGCGAATGTCATCCAGGATGTGGACACCCCAGTTGCCCATTTCACCACTGCCGGTGTTCCAATCCCAGTGCCAATCGTAGTGGAGGTTGTTTCGCATAATGGGTTGGTCCTGAGCAGGACCGAGCCACAAGTCGTAATTCACTTCACTTGGGATCTCCAGTGGTTTGTCGCGTTTGCCGATTGGCCCGCGAACGCCGAGCCGATTGGCTTGGACATATTTGATCGCGCCGAGTCCTTTCTCATCGTGCAAGAACTTGCGAGCTTCCATTTGAATGGGATCGCTGCGCTGTTGGGTTCCCAGTTGGACGATCGCACCGGACTTCTTCGCTGCTTCGACAACTTGACGACCTTCCCACTGCGAGTGCGAGAGAGGCTTCTCGACGTAGACATCTTTGCCAGCGTCGATTGCCCACAGAGCAGCCAAGCAGTGCCAGTGATTGCAAGTCGTGATGACAACAGCGTCCACATCATCCGAATCCAGTGCCTCTCTCAGATCGGTGTAGGCCTTTGCACCGTACTTTTGGGCCATCGACGCGGCGCGTTTTTCATCTGGATCAGCAACAGCGACTAGTTTGGCGCCGGAGACCGAGTCAACGGTTCGGGCCAATTCGCCACCGCGTCCGCCGGCGCCCAAAACGGCAATGCGGACTTCTTCGTTGACCGCCGCGCGGAGGGGGCTGCTTAGAGCGACGGTGCCAACACCAGCCGCTACACCAGCTAGAAATTGACGCCTTCCGAAATTTGAAGTCGAGACTTCACGCATGTTGTTGATCCTATGAAGTAAAGAGACGGGGGAACCGTGAATGAGCGGCCTATTAAGATACGAAGGCCCCTTAAGAAAAGCAAAGCACCCGTGAGGCTTTGTTAGCGGAAGATCGTCCGTCGCACGCCAAAAGACCTTAGTCATGGTCGAGGATTCCTGATCGAGGACTCCTCAAGCGAAACGCCTAGGTGGCCGTTTCGCCGAAGAGTCTTCGATGCTTTTTTTAAGACCGATTTTTATTCGTGACGCAGGGCTTCGATCGGATTCATCCGAGCCGCACGAATCGCGGGGTAAAGTCCGCTCACCAAACCAACCATGACGGCAATGATCACAGCCAGCGGGATGGTTTCGTAAACAATCGCGGGTTGCGAATCGCGAATGGCACTGGGCAACGCCTCGAATTGCTCTGGGAAACCACTGGCAAACAATCCAATGAGCAGCCGGTACATTGGCGGACCGGCAAACCCAAGCAAAATGCCAAGGAATGCACCGGCGAAGCTGAGCACGATCGTTTCGACCAAGAATTGACGGACGATGTCGGCTCGTTTCGCACCGAGGGCGCGGCGAATCCCGATCTCGCGTGTTCGTTCGGTGACGCTGGCGAGCATGATATTCATGATCCCGATGCCGCCCACCAGAAGTGAGATGCAAGCGATCAGGATCCCGATACCCAAGAACATCAATCGCAAATTGCGGGCTTGTTCCAGCAACTCCAGTGGAACGACAACGGCAATGTCGCCGACTTCAGAGTGCTTAGGTGCAAGAATGTTTTCGATGACGGCCGCGGTCGTACGGACCTGCGAAACCTTCTCGACCTGCAGCGTGATCTGGTTCAGTTCCATCATTTCAATTTGGAACTGGCCACTGCGACGGGTAACGATCGTGTCGCCGATGCGTTTTTGCATCGTCTGCATCGGGATGTAAACGTCCTTGGAAAAGTCTTGCGAATCCAATGAGCCACCGATGGCCGCGGATGGATTGCGAGCTTCCAAGACGCCGACGACACGGTAAAAATCCGTGTGCTCGGGAATGTAGATTCGTTTGCCGAGTGGTTCCTCGTAAGGGAACAAACGCTCAACAACACCCGTTGCGATGACGCAAACGTTTTCGTTGTTCAGTCCATCCGCGTCCGTCAAAAAGCGTCCGCCGCGTTCGCGAATTTTTAGTTGATTGACGGTGGCGTAGCCCGGTGTGCAACCGACCAAACGTCCGTCGCACAAATTGTCTCGGTAAGTGAACTGGCGGCGAATTTCACGGATCGGGACTGCCTTTTGAATCGTTGGCAGTGTCGCCAGAATTTGATCGAGCTCGGAACGCAACAGCCCGTATTTGGAGGCGGATCGCTCCGCGAGTTTCTCTTCGGGCGGTTTGACCGTTCGGACGATGATGGTCGTTGCACCGAGCGATTCAATTTGTTTCTGAACTTGATCGCTGGCGCCTTGGCTGATCGCGGTCAACACAATCACGGCCCAAACACCGATCAAAATCCCCAGCATCGTCAGCCCGGTTCGAAGTGGGTGAAGGGTCAGACTTTTGACGCCGAGCGAGAAGGTACGAAGCCACATCATGATTCGAGGCCCTGTTTTGCGAGGATTGCTCTGGCAGCATCTCGTTGTGCGTTGCGAGCTTGTTCTCGCTGTGCCTCGGGGACCAATTCATCGCTGTGCAGCATGCCGTCTTTGAGCCGCACGACTCGTTTGGCTCGGTCTGCAACATCATCTTCGTGCGTCACCAAGATAATCGTTCGACCTTCGCTGTTCAGGACATCGAACAATGTCAAGATTTCTTCGGTCGTGACCGAGTCGAGGTTACCGGTTGGTTCGTCAGCGAGAATGAAGAATGGATCATTGACCAGTGATCGAGCAATCGCGACTCGTTGCTGTTGTCCACCGGAGAGTTGGTTGGGACGGTGATCGAGTCGGTCGCCCAAGCCCACTCGGTCGGCGAGTTCGGCAACTCGTTGGTGTTGCTCGGGACCGAGTTTGCCTTGGTAGTACAACGGAACCTGGATGTTCTCGGTAACACTGAGTTGCTGAATCAAGTTGTACGATTGGAAGACAAAACCAATTCGGCGACTTCGGATGTCGGCGAGTTCGTCATCGGACATGGTGCCAATGTCATCGTCGCCCAACATCAAGTGGCCCGATGTGGGTTGGTCCAAACATCCCAGCAAATTCAGCAACGTACTTTTGCCGCTACCCGACGGTCCCATGATCGCGACAAAGTCACCTTCGGGCACATCAAACGAAACCCCACGAAGAGCACGTACGGTCTCGCTTTTGAGAACGTATTCCTTCGTCAGATTCTTGATGCTCGTGGCCAGACGCTTTCCTTTGGCGCCGGGCTTCGGTTCGGTGTCTGCCACAGCGGTTCCGCTAGAAGATGCATCCGACGTCTGAGGGTCATAGGCGTTGGGGACACTCATGATGCGGCCGGAATGGTTTCAGTGACCTTTGTGATCGCCTTCGCTGGCTCGCTCTTGGTTTCATCAACCTCACCGGCGGAGTCCGAAACATCCTCGTCCGATGTCTCAGTCGCGGTTTGTTTGTTGGCACCTGGGCGATTTGCACCGCCACCGGCAGCCCCACCGTTGCCCTTGGGTGGGCCACCTTGAGGTCGACCCATGCCGGGTTTACGACCGCCGGGAGGTCCCGCGCCAGGTGCGGCTTCCCCCGCGCCTTCCGCAGGTGCGGTTTCGCGAAGGTCACGCATTTCGCTGTTGTCTACCGCGACGATCTCCGGAAGATCCAACAGGTTCAAGTGTTCTCGCAAGTTCAGAACGACTTTTTCGCCGGGTTCCAACCCCGAAACAATGTTTGCCATGGTGTCGTTGATCGCACCGGCCTCCACTGCGCGAGTTTCGAAGCTTTGTGGTCCTGTTTGGACGAGCGAGTACATGTTTCCGCCATGTTCGTACAGGCCTTGGATCGGCACCTGGGTCGCATCGGGAAGTTGTTGGATGAACACTTCCACCGCTGCGGTCATTCCGGTGCGGATGATCTCGGGTGGATCGATGATTTCGATCGTGGTGGCGTATTCCTTGACCGAAGAGCTGAACCAGCTGCCGGGTTCGGCATAGCGGTTCACCTTGGTGACACGACCCTTCAAAACGACGTCGGGCAATGCGTCCAAGCGAATCTTGGCAGGCATGCCTCGTTTCAACAGTGTCACGCGAGATTCGTTGACTTTGCAACGAACTTGCATGCGAGTGGGATCGGGAAGTTCGATGAGGGCTTGGCGTTCACGCACCTGAGCACCAGCTTCGACAACAAACTCAGCGTTGCCGCCGCGCGAACTGTATCGGTTGGCATGAACGACGACGCCGTCGGTTGGGGCGTACATCACACACACCTCAATTTGTTGTTCGACTTCAGCCAGTTCTTGTTGCTTTTCCAACAACTCAGAGCGAGCGGCGGACAGGGTGGCTTCCGCCGCGTCGATGTCGCTATCGAACTGAACCAGCATTTTTCGGCGAGTCAGGTTCTGCAGCACCTTCAAGCGGCCTTGAGCCGATTCCAATTGGTTTTGAGCGTTCGCGAGTGCAAACTTGTCGGCTTCCAGTTGCAGTGATTTGACCAAACCTTTGGCGACCAGGCGTTCGGTACTGCCGATTGCCAACTGAGCCTTTCGAAGTTCCTGTTCAGCCACGGCGATCTCGCTCAGGATCGCTTTCTCATCGGTCTTGTAGACGCCTTCGAGATACTCTTCGCGAGCGATCTTGGCTTGCTCGACCATTGCGGAAGCCGTGGCGACGTTGGCTTCGGCAACGATGACTTCAATCCGGTTTTCTTTTAGCTGAACTTCTAGGTTGGATGAATCGAGCTCAACCAACTTGTCGCCCTTGCGAACACGCGAGCCTTCGTCGATGACCCACAAAATCGAAGTGCCTGATCCACCTCGAGATTCGATCTGGCAGATGATTTCAGTGTTGCTGCTGCTCTCGATTTCGCCCTGTTCGACCACCGTGTGATCAAATGCTTCTTTGACGACTTCGGAAATGATCAAATCATCCGCACTGATCGTTGAATTTTTCGCGATGTATCGCTGGTAGCCGAAGTAGCCTCCGACGCCGATCAGAACCACACAGACCAAAAGCCCCACCAGGATTCCGCCCATTCGGGGCTGATCTGCTCCGGTGGCTGGATGCCGCCACGCCGCAGCGAGACTTTGGGAATTGCGGGTGATTGGGCGAGCCGAACGAAAGCGACGTCGCTCCGCTCCGGCTTGTTGCCGGTGCGGGCTGAATTTGGATGATCGCATGATTTTCAGGCGGGGGCCGTGGGGAGAGAACGGAGGGCTAACATTTGAACCCCAAAAATCAGCGAAGGTTTCGCGTGGTTTTTGTGGGGAAGGTGAACACGGCGAGTTCACCAGTCGGGCCAATATGTTACTTGACCCGACCGATCCCCCAACCGTTTTTACGAAAAATATCGATCCGAGGAGATCGATTGTTCGCCATCGGAGTCGCCCGATTGCCGTAATTTTTCGCACAACTCGTCCTGATCCATCGCGAATCGGGGGTTGATTTCGACTTTCACCGAATCGTCCACCGTCACGCCGCAGGATCTCAGCCAACCTCGGTGGAGATCGCAAATCGCCTGTTGGGCCAATTCGGGGGTGTCTGTCGCCGCACCGTTGGCATTCTTAACCGGTGCAAAGGCCTCGGCCGGATTGGCTTCGCAAACGATCGTATTTTTTGCATTGGGGAGCAAATCAAAGATGAATTGCTCGAACTTGGTGGCGTTGGGACTGTCCGGAGTCACCAATTGGCCGTCCGCGTCCACGTGAGCGACTTTTTTGTTGGCCCGGTGAATGGGAAGGGATGTGTCCTGTTCCAACATCCGTTCCAGGAAGTCGAGGTCGAAGAGATGGACCGCAATGTTGCCGGCCCAAAGTTTCAGGCTGCCATCGGCGTTGGTCATTTCGGCGGCTGAGTCTGGCAGATCGCTGTATTCGATGATTTGTGTCTGACCGTCGATCTCGACGACGTTCCCGACTTTTTCGGTTGGGTAACGTTTGCGGATCACCTGCGTGGTCATCTCGCTGCTGGCCAACAAATGGTGACCGATGAATACGGGATCGCACAAACCGACCAATGGATTGTCGACTTGGAAGTAGAACAAGTGTTTGCGTCCATTCTTCCGCATCTCTTCCATGCACCCATTTCGCGAAAGAGCGCGGAGGGTTCCGCCATGTCCGTCGGGGCTGAGCGCGAGCGAACCTTTTTCGGCCAACAACACTTGTCCGGTCTCGGCATCGACCGCTGGCATGGTGCCTTGCTGGAAGATCGTGACCTGCTCGGGTTTCAATCCTAAGTAGTTGTTCTCTTCAAAGTAGCGACGTGTTTCGGCGTGGGTTGCTTCGCTGGTCATCAGATACAGAGGCACGTCGACACCGTACTTCTCGCCCGCCGCGATCAGACGGTCCGCGAAAAACTGGAACAGTGTTCGCTCGCTGACGGGGCCGACGGGGAACATGCCTTTGGGTTGATCGAAGCCCAAACGAGTGCCCTGCCCTCCGGCAACCAACACCGTCGCGATCTCACCGGCTCGCAAGGCTTCTTCGCCGCGTTTCTGGGCATCGTAGAGGGTCCAGTCGCAACCGCTTCCGTCGCTGGCGACCGCTTGAGGCATTGTCGCTCGCGCGGCCAGTTCACCGAAGTCGACTGATTTGTCTTTGCCTTCGATCAGCGTTTTGAGACGAGCGAAGTCGACCTGCGCGATCTGCTCGCTCAATCGAGATTGCTGGTCGGAATCAAGCGAGTCCCAGAAACGCAGCAAGTGTGTTTGTTCGAAGGGCTCCAAGCGAGATTTCAGCTCATCGAACGAAAGAGTGGGCTGGCTTTGAGCGGACGACTGGGCGGCAGACATTGGCAACTGGTGGATTCTTTGAGGAAAGGTGAATGCATTGAATTGCAAGCAAAGACGGCAGCTCAGAACAGCATATTCTGTTCCGTACCCATTCCAGCCACCCGTTGGAGAGATTCGCGAAAACTTCGTCAATCCTGTTCGGGACGCGGGAATGCTGCGGGTTGGCCAAACCATTCCGGATGGAACCCCTGGCGAACGGCCAACAGAACCGCCTTACCGTGTTGGTGCGGGACGCCGTGCGTGGTGTCCCACTCGAGGCGTTCTTCATAACGCAGGACTCGCAGCTTTGATTTTGGGTCACATGCCCAGCCGACCAATTGATTCGGGCGGAAATAATTGATGACCGCACCCGCCGTTTCGCTGACGGGTTGGTCGCTTTCCTTGCCTGGTGATTGGTTGCTGCCCGGATCTTCGGTTGTGTGAACTTGGGTGTACAGCATGCCGTGATCGGTCAGGGAGGCACTCATTTTGTTCCAAACGGCCGGTGCGTCGGACTCGGGAATGTGATCCAGAACCGTTGTCGCGATGACGGCGGAGTACACATTCGCTTCCATCGACAACTCGCGAACGTCGCAGACGACGGTCTCAATCCGTTCGGACAGATCTGCACGTTCAGCTCGTTCGCGAATCCGGTCGAGCCCTCGTTCGCTGACGTCAACCGATGTGACGTCGTAACCCGCCGCGGCGAGAGCCAGCGTGTCTCGGCCGGCCCCAGCACCCAAATCGATCGCTTTCGGCCGTTGGGTGTAGGTCGATGCCTTCGCGCCGGTTTGGTTCAAGTAAGCAGCCAATTCCGGAGACGGTTGCATGCCGTATGCGATGTTTTCGCGGTCGTAGGCTTCGAAGAAGAAGTCGTTGGATGGGTCGTCGGTGACTCGATTCACGCTGATACAGACTGTCTGAAGAAATCGGATAAAATTGAGTTGTCCTTGGCAAGATAGCCCGCCGGAAAGCGAAACACACACATGCCACCCATTGAAACCACGATCGACAGCAGCGACGAGTCCCCTGACTCTTTCGCGAAAAGTTCGCTGGTGACGGCCGAATTAGTGTCTGATCCGGTCGTTGACGCTGAACTTGTGCCCAGCTGGAAACGTGCTCTGGCTTCAGTTGGTCGCTGGAGTTTGTTGCTGATTTTGGCGTTAATGACCTTCGGGTTTCTGTCCTCCGGTTTGAGCCCCGACCCATCCGCGATCTTTGACGAAGACAACGCCAAGTCCGCTGTCGCTCAAGATGAAAACGTCGACGACATCGGTGCCGAGGCCGTCGCAATCGCGTTGAATGACAATCCAGCGACCGCAATCGAACCGGTCAGCCTGCGTTCGACTGAGTCGCAACCGCCGGGTAAAGCCAACTCGAAAAAGAGCGATTCGGAACTCGCGTTGGTTTCAGGAAAGATTGCCGAACAATGGCGGGCGGAGTTGGATTCTCGCGGATTGGAAGCAGCACCCATGGCGGACTGGATGACCGTGTGCCGCCGTTTGTCGTTGGCATTGGCGGGCACCGGGTTGTCATTGGAAGAGATCCGATCGCTGCAGCGATTGCCCGAAGCCGATCGCGTCGAGACGCACCGCGAGAGATTGCTCAGCAGTGAACGCTTTCATCATTACTGGGCCGAACGAACCGCTCGTTATCTGGTGGGTGCCGATGAAGGGCCATTCATCTTTTACCGCGGGCGGCGGTTCCGTACTTGGCTGACTGAACAGTACGCAAAGAACACTCGCTACGACGAATTGGTTCGGATGTTGATCACGGCCGAAGGAGTCTGGACGGATCGGCCGGAAGTCAATTTCCACACCGTCACCTTTGATAGCGGAGACAACGCTCCGGATCCAATTCGTTTGGCCGCCCGAACGACGCGAGCTTTTTTGGGCGTGCGGATAGATTGCCTGCAATGCCACGATGATTTTCTAGGAAACGTTTCGCTCGGTGATGCGTCCTGGATCATGTCGTGCGGGACGGACGACGCGACGATCCAAGCTGCGTCGGAGGAAGATGCGAAATATGTCTTGCGGGAAGGAACCCAGGAAGATTTTCACTCGCTCGCGGCATTCTTCACGGCGGCGACCAGCGAAGGAGTTCAAGGATTGAAAGACAAACGAGCGAACTACGAGTACCAGTACTTGTACGCGGATGAGACGGTGCCGGTTGAGCCAAGCGTTCCATTCCTGCGTGAATTGTTGCCTCCGCGTCCGACGAATCAAAAAGACGATTCCGATGAGGCCGACGTCGAAGATACAGCGGAGGAAGTTGCGACCGAAGAAGTTGTCGCGGAGGAACCAGACGCTGCGCCGGAGTTTGGCGATTTGCCTCGATACCTGAGTGACCGGGAACGGTTGGCGTACTGGCTGACTCATCCGGAAAACAAACCAGCCGCGCGGGCCGCGGTGACTCGTGTGTGGACTTTATTGTTCGGGCAGCCACCAGCTATTGAGACGGATTATGGATTCCAGGTTGGCGAAGTCGATAACTTGCCATTGGATTCACCACCATCGCCGATGATCGAAACCCTGACCGAAGCGTTCATCGATTGTGGTTTCGATATCCGGAAATTGATCCGTTGCATCACCGATTCCCCCGCTTTTCGCGTCAGCAGTCGTGCGGATTTTGATGTGACCGAGCAGCATGAGCTGGCGATGGCGGTGTTCCCGGTGACTCATCTGCGAAGCGAGCAGGTTGCCGGTGCGGCGATTCAGGCCGGACGTGTCAAAACAATCAATCGTGATTCATCATTTTTCGTTCAGTTGCAGCAGTTCGGAAACTTGAATGACTTCCTGAAACGGTACGGCGATCTGGGTGAAGACGAGTTCACTCAACAACCCGTCACGATCACCCAACGATTGGTGATGTTGAACGGAAAGCTGATTAACGAAACGGCGAGCCCCAACCCCATCCTGAATGCCTCCTCGCATATCGAGATGTTTGCGAGAGACGATGAGGATGTGGTTCGAACGTTGTATTTGACGGTGTTGAATCGTGAACCCAGTGAGCGGGAGCTGGAACACTTCGTCGAACGTCTCACCAAAGAGAGTCGCGAGAAGAATGATCCGCCGACATCACGCAAACAAGAGATCACGGATCTGACTTGGATTCTGCTCAACAGCAGTGAGTTTGCCTGGAACCATTGAGGCCAGAACCTTGTTTGAAACCAACCGGAGCCTTTCATGAGCATCTCATTCAACGACCACCACGGATCCATCGGTCGACTGGGCGAGGGACAGCGGAGCGGTTTGTGTAGTGCTCAGGTTCACCTGTCTCGCCGACGACTGTTGGGAGCAGGCTCCGCATTGATGATGTCTTCACTGGCACGTCGGTTGACGGTGGCCGCGGAGCAAAAAGCGGATTCGGGCAAGCCACCGAAGAGTGTGATTTTGCTGTGGATGGAAGGCGGCCCGAGTCAGTTGGAAACCTTCGATCCTCATCCGGGCACAAAGTTCGGTGGTGATGTCGGCGATGTTGCCACCACATTGAAGGACGTGCGAATCGCGGACACGATGCCACGATTGGCCGAGCAGATGCACCTTTGTTCGTTGGTGCGAAGCGTGGTTGGGAAGGAAGGCGATCACGAACGGGCGATCTATGCGATGAAGTCAGGATATCGCCCCGATCCAACGCTGGAGCATCCGTCGATCGGCAGCATTCTTTGTCACGCCGACGATGCGGGAGCTGACATCCCGAGGCATATCTCGATCCTGGCTGGCCGTACCGCTGCGACGGGCGGATATCTCGGGCCGCAGTTCGATGCGTTCAAGACCGGGGACCCGCTCGAACCGGTTCCTGATGTTCGCGCAAGAGTCGATGAGTCGCGTTATCAACGTCGGCTGGATGCGCTGAACAACGTGCTGGAACCTCAGTTCACACGAGGTCGCATTCGCAATTTGCAAGAGAACCGAACATTGCATTTGGCTGGCACACAAGCCGCTCGGAAGATGATGTCGAGCGACCAATTGACGGCATTTGATGTGAAAGAAGAACCGCAAGCTGAGTTGGACGCGTTCGGCGATCACCCGTTTGGCCGAAGTTGTTTGGCCGCGTCTCGGTTGGTGGAGGTCGGCGTTCGTTGCGTCGAAGTGACACTGAGTGGATGGGACAGCCACATCAACAATCACAGTTTGCAATCAAGTGCGGCGGGAACCTTGGACGAAGGCATTGCTGCTCTGTTGAAACGATTGGAAGAACGCGGTTTGTTGGAGTCCACGCTCGTCGTTTGCGGCGGTGAGTTTGGACGCACGCCACAGATCAATCCGGCAGGTGGACGTGATCATTGGATCCACGGGTTCAGCACATTGTTGGCCGGCGGCGGTATTCGTCGTGGGCATGTTCACGGTGCGACGGGACCAGAGCCCAACGCCGACAAACCAGATGCTCATGTGGAAAGTCCGGTCACAATCCCGGATCTGCATGCCACGATCCTGTCCACTCTTGGGCTGGATCCGACCGAAGAATTGGACACTCCGATTGGGCGTCCAATGAAACGCAGCGAAGGCGAAGTCATCGAGTCGATCATCGCCTAGAACGCGGTGACCAAGGTCACTGTGCGGGTTGCATCCAGTTGATTTCGAATGATGCGGGTTCCTGGGCAACATCGAGGTTTCCGAAGGCAACCGCGGTGACTGTTTGGGCATCCACTGAATCGGCGAACGTGACCGGATAAGCTTTGCCGTTCATCAATCGGACTTGGTAACCGTCGGATTCTTCTGCGTCAACAAATTTACCGAGGATGAACGCTCCGTCGGTTTGGCGATCTTCCTGCGGTGTGTCGATCCAAGCTGGTACCTGCTTGGCAAAGGAAATGAACAAGTTCTTGTTGGATTTAATGCGATCCACCAAAGGTTGCAATTGGTCGTAATTGCCAGGCGAAGTTTCGGCAGACAAACGAGAGAGCATTCCATAGGCGAAGATCACCGCTTGGCCGTATTTGGGATCCGCTGCATCGATGCCCTCGAGTTGATTCAGCACCATGTCGATCTCGTCGATGGCAGCGGTCATGTCAGCATTGCTGTCATCGGACGCGGTGGCTTCTGGAGTGGCTGGCATTTCCGTGTCGTCGGAGGCCACTTCATCGATCGCTGGCGGCAATCCAGGCAGGCGATCCTGAGGCTCCTTGGCGGTTGATGCTTCATCGGTTGTTGCTGGCGCGTCCATGGGAGCTTCCTCCTCGGAGGTCGCGATCGATTCCACAGGCGGTTTTGCCACTTCGGTGACCGATGGTTCGTCGGACGGCAATGGCTGAAGATCTTCCGGCGGCGTTTCAAGATCATTTTCTGCGGCAGGCTTGTTGCTGCTCGTCGTCATGTCGCTCAGTTCAGCCAAAACATCCGTGGCGGGGTCGGTTGCGGGGACCATGTCCGCTTCCGATGTGTCGAGTTCGACGGGGGGCGGTGTTGAGGTGTCATCGCTCGAGTCGTTGTTCAGTTCTTCTCCGAGCGAACGGCCTTCGGGTGCGTCGTCCATGATCGGTGGAACGTATCCACCGGGATTGACTGGTGCCGCGGCCGATCGTTGGACTTGGTTGGATGAACTGTAGGTTCCGTCGAGCGGATAGAACCCGAGGTTGGGGAGTGCGTCGAGGTACCACAGCAATCCACCGCCGACGGGCAACGCCAGCAGAGCACCGAGAATGGGTGATCCAACGGTTTTGATCAGCGACTTTTTCTTGCGGCGTTTTTTGTCGCTGGTGTAGATCGCCATCGGAGCCACTTCTGGTTCGGCTTCGACCGCTGAGTCGCTTCGATCTTCTGGGATGGTGAACTCATCCAAATCGTCGGCGTCGGCAGATGGTTCCACCGATGTGAGTTCGTGTTCGTCGGTCGGCGATTCGAAAACATCCGAATCCAGCGTTTCCAATTCGCCGACTTCTTCGGTCGTGTCAGCGGCCTCGGGTTCTGGCTCGAGCGTTGCGAGACTGGGAGCTTCGAGGCTGGATGCTTCGAGACTCGGTGCAGCACCCGCGAGAGCAAAGCCAGCTGACGCAGCAGGCTCTTCATCGTCGACATCGACGGGTTCCAAATCTGCGAGTGGGTCTGCACCGGTGTTCAGGTCGTCGCCCACCACGATCAAAGCGGGAGGCATCGCAGACTCAATTTCTTGTTGATCTAGCGTCGACAAACACCACGGGCACTGAACCTGAGCCGTCGCTGCAACCTGTCCTGAAAGCAAACGATCAGGGATCCGGACTGATTCGTGGCAACGGGGACAAGGGGTGACCAACATGAGCGAGACCAATCCGGCGGGAATTGTTTGTTACGAGACTCGGGTATTGTAACTACGCTTCGCGGGCATTTCAGCCCGCCGATTGCGGGTCAATTTCTTCATCCGCGTGGCTCGTTTTCAGTTCATGGTTCAAGATCTCGAGCAGGGTTTGCAGGAACACCACCACCATGGGGCCCACCAAAATCCCGATCGGACCAAACACGGACACTCCACCGATCACACTGAGCAGAGCAAACAGTGGATGCAGTTGGCTGCGACCGTGCAGCACATAAACCTTGATGACATTATCAATTGATGAAACGACGGCTGCGCCATAGACCGCAAGGAAAGCGGCGGCGATCCAGCGTTGGTCTACCAAGCCCAACCACAACGCACACGGAACCCAAACCGACGCGGCTCCCAAAAAGGGAACCAAGGCCATCACACTGGTCAGGAACAATAGCAGCACGATTTGATCGAAACCGCAAAGCCAAAATCCAATGGTCGCCAAGATCCCTTGGACAACGGCGCTGGCAACGCTCGCCAACACCACCGCTCGGCTGGTGCGATCAAACTCCATCAGCAGTTGATGTTCGTAGGCATCGTCCATCGGTGAGAGACGCATGAGCGTTCGGATCATCACCGGGCCATCGATCAAAAAGAAGTAGACCGAGACGACCAGGATCACCAAACCAAAGATGACTTGAACGACGATGCTGCCGGTCGCACTTGTCAGCCGCACAAACCTAGGCTGCAAAGATTCGCGGGCCATTCGAATGAGCGACGAAAAGTCTTTTTCATCGGGGTTCGCGATCAGGCTGAGCTGGCTGCGAAGAGAGCCGCCCAGCAGCTGATTCATCCAACTTCGGACCGCGGCGGCGGTCTTGACCGCTGGTTGTTCGAAGCGTTCGTTCTTATTCAATTGAACCAACAATTGAGGCTGCGGGTTTTCGGATGCTGCGCTCGGTGAGTCAGCATCGGATGATGGAGCATTGATCGAATCGGTTTCGTCCTCGCTAGGTTCAACCGTGATGGCCGCCAATGGTGGATCCGGCATTTCCGCGGGCGCTGATTCTTCAACGTCATTCACTAGATCGGCATCGGCGTCCAGTTGATCGGGATCAATTTGGCCAAGCGATGATGTCGCTGGTCCGGAGGGTTTGGGGACAAGGTTGTCACTGATCGAAATGTCGATGTCTCGATCAATGTTCTCTGAGTCGATGGAAAGAATCAGCAGTTCCGCGTACTCGTTCAAATTGTTGATCGCGATTTCCGAGGCGGTCTCGGCGATACCAGCGTTTGGAACTTCGGATTGCAGGTAGTTGATGATCGCGGCAGCCTGCTGAAGCTCGTTGATCTTGGCCCGGACGGCTTGCGGATCATCCGCTCTTGGCACGTTGATGTCGCCAACGATTCGGTCCAGTTCGCGAAAGTGTTCGGGATGTGGGAGAGACAATCCGACTTGCGAGCGGACTCGTTCCATCGCGACTGACATGTTGCTCAGGTTCATTTTGCTGAGCAGGATCGTGAACTGGGTCGTCGCGACGGAGACCAGAACTCCCAGCGGCAGCAAGACGATGAACAGAATCAACGCGGTCGTTGTTCCCGCGGCCAACCGACGACGTCGTCCGACTTTTTCGAAAATCCACAAATGGACAGGGCGGAAAATGACAACCAAAAGGGCTGCCAAAAAGAGTGGGACGAAGAAACCGATCATCAATCGGTAGAACAAAACCCCGACCGCCAAGATGCCGATCACCAGCATCACCACGGACATGATCCGCGAAAGCGATGGCAGCTGGGGAAAGAGGATTGGTTTGCGGGTGCCGGGTTGAACCGGCGTCTCGGAACTCTCGTCCGTGGAGTCGCCGATCACCGCGGTGAGTTTTTCCGGTGAGTCAGTCGCCTCGGTTTCGCCATCCTGAGGCGATGACTCAGGTTCGCTTGCGTTTGTGGAACTCGAGTCGACAGGCGGATCAGAGTCACTGCCGCTTCGGCGGCTCGGCTGGTTCTTTTTTCGTCGTCCCACAAACTCCCTTTCAATTTTGAGTCGCTGCGATCGCGTCGCCTTCCAAAGCGATCCCAATGTTCGACGTCACGGCATCGCGATTGATGGACAACGTGATGCGGTGGCGACCTCGCGACAAGGGGAGATTCTTCAATTGCCAGGTCGGCATCGGTTTCCCGTCGACCCAGGCTTCGATGCCGTCCCACTCGTTGTCGCTACCGGCGGCGTCTGTTTTCGACTGCAATTTCAATTGGATGTCGGTGGTCGTCGCATCGGAATCAGCCGGCGTGACTTCGATGTCGAAACGAATGAAGCTGGTCGGCGGCGTGTGGCGATGCTGTTTGAATTTGTCGAGTTCTTCCAATCGAACTTTGCCGTCCACCATCGTCGTGAGGGCTCGCCAAGTCATGGCGGGATCGTCTTGAGCCGCCGTGTCGACGCTGGTTCGGTTCAGTCGACCGTTCGCGGCGGGCGTGTAGTTCATCGTCTCGAGGCTTCGAACCAGGTTCTCCGTCGAAACGGTGAATTCCGGATCGCGTCCGAGAGCCGCAAGGAACGTCGTGAGGTCGACGAGTTCTGCTTCGGTCAGATTGTCGAGCAAACCTTCGGGCATCAACGATTTGCCCGGTGCATCATCCAGGATCGCGTCGATCTCAATTTCTCGCACGGTGCCGTTGGACAACCGCAAACGGATCGCATCGTCGGTTTCGCCGATGGAAATGCCGCTGAGGACTTCTCCGTCGTCGGTCAAAATCTTGCGAGTGGAATAGCCTTCTTTCAGCCGAGCACTTGGGTCGAGCAGCGATTCCAGGACATAGTCCGGTTGGGAACTGCCGCCCAATGAGACCAAGTTGGGGCCAACGAGTCCTCCGCCTTGTCCGATGGCGTGGCAGGAAATGCATTGCAATTCATTGCGGCGGTAAACCAGCTCGCCTCGCGAGGCCGAACCTGTTTCCCGCACTCGTTTGAGCAACCGATCTTTCAGCTCCGGCGACAAGACCCAGGTCGCATCGTCGAGCTTGCCGGACTTGCGGATTGCTTGTTCGAGTTCGGCGTTTCCTCCGGCGGAGCGGACCGATCGCAGCAATGTCCGAGCGGTATCGGAAGGCAATTCCATGTCGCTCATTTTCGCGGCGTATCGTTTCACCAAATCGGGGCGGGAAAGCGAGCTAACCAACCAGTTTTCGGCGGCTTTTGATAGTTCGGCTTCGGTCAAAGCGTCCAAGACCAATGGAACCGCCGCACCGGGACGCGAGTTGACCAAGCCATCGATCGCCGCAGTTCGATCAGCGATCGACCCTTCTTTGGCGATGCTCATCAATTGTTGATTGGCCTTGGGAGACGAGAGCGATGCCAACGCGTTGATCCAAATTTGCCGGTCCTCTGCAGCCGCGTCCGAGCGAGTTTGAATGGCGGACAACAAGGTTGCTTCTGTGGATTGCAATTTCCATTGCTGGGTCGCTCGCGAAATCCATCGCATCGTGGACGCCTTCAGTTGGCCGGCGTCTTGTTTGGCTAGCCATTGATTCAGGCTGGCGTTTGTATTGGCAGGAGCGACGTTCTTTCGTGGTTCCGTCGCATCCAGCAATGTGCTGATGCGGCGTTCGACGTGAGTTGGATTTCCGGACAACAGCCGCTTGAGGACGCCGCCGAGTTGTTCTGCTGTCGCGACTTCGCCAACAGCTTGAAGCCATTGGTCATCGGCTTCGTGCGAAGAGATTTCTTCCCATTCGATGCGGTCGATCAACAGCTTCGCCGCGTCGGCATTGCCAACGGCTCGGACTGCCCACGCCAGCGTTTGCGGGGATTGTTCCCAAATCTCTTGCAGCGTGTCGTTTCCATCTTGCCAGTGCTCCGCCGTTTCGCGAACGGATTGCCACAAAGCGAAGTCGATCGATTTTTGTGACGACAATGGTTGGTCGGAGGCGAGCAAACGCGAGAGAATTTGGTGGAGCCAAACCGCCGATTCTTCGGTGTCCAATTGGCCGCATTGCACGATGACTTCCAGGGTCAACGCGAGGTCGGTGATCTCCGTCGCGGCACCGACCAGTTTGGCCGCATCGGCCATGGCTTGTTTGGCGGTGGGGGCGTTCAGCGTCGTGAGTTGATTGGCTGATCGGAATTGGCTTCTTAGCCAAGCTGCGGCGTTGTCCGGAACCGAACTTGGATCGGACTTCCACGATTCAATTCGTGCCATCGCGGGAGTCGTCTCGACCGTTTGGAGAGCCGCTTCACGAAGCCACTGTGCTTCCAGCGTGCGAGTCGCCAGTTGGTCGCCACCTTGGTTAACCCATTCGTCCACCGTGTCGAAGAAGCCCGGATCTTCCAGGTGATCCCATAACGTTTGACGAGCGAATTGACGGACCGCAAGCGATTCGTCTTCGAGGTAGCCCAGCAGTTCGGATGTGGTCGCGGACAAGAAGTCCGGCCATGGATCGAGCGGTCGATCGGGAAAGGACAGTCGCCAGATACGACCATGTTCAGTGTCGCGACGCGGATCGCGAAAGTCGACTTCGCCGTGTTGAATGATGGGGTTGTACCAGTCGGCAATCAGCATGGTTCCGTCGGGAGCCATGCGAGCATCGATGGGACGGAATGCAACGTGTTCGGTCGTTACCAGTTCGGGTTGTTGGCGGCTGATGTAATCGGCCCCATTAGGACGCACGCTGAACCGGCACACGCGGTGGCTGCGGAAGTCATTGGTGACCAGGTCGCCTTGCCATTCTGGTGGAATGTGTGTTCCGGAGAGCACTTCCAAACCGCAATGTTTGGGGCTGCCGGGGTTCAGTCCCAGCAACCATCGGGTCGCACCGGGAGAGGTTTTGAACACGGCATCGGGGAAGGCGTGGGTGATGCCATCAAAGGCGGCTCCATCGGTCACGAAGGATTCGCCGGAGCGGTTGACGATGTGCCCCCAAGGATTGATGAACCCTTTACAGAAAATATCCAGTTGTCCGGTGCTGGGGCGATAACGCCAGATCCCGCCTCCGTCCAGACGTTTGGTTCCATCGGGCGTGTCGATGTGCGAGTGAATGTAGATGGATTGGTTGAAGTACAAGCATCCGTCGGGACCCCAACGAAGTGTGTGCACCAGGTGGTGTGTGTCCTCGGTACCGAACCCGCTCATCACGACGCGTCGTTCGTCGGCGACGCCATCGTGGTCGGTGTCTTTGAAGTACAGCAGTTCGGTGCTGGCCGCGACGTAGGCGGCGTGGGGCCCGTCGGGGATCACACCCGTGGGAATCAACAACCCGTCCGCGAAAACGGTGCTGGATTCGGCGACGCCGTCTTTGTCCAAATCTCGTAGCACGACAATTTGGTCGTTGGGGATCTCACCCGGTTTGACTTGCGGGTAGGACTCGCTGCTGGCCACCCAAAGAGCCCCCGTGCAGTCAAAGTTCATTTGGATCGGTTTACGAATCGCGGGATCCGCCGCGAAAAGATTGATCGCCGCTTTGGGATCCAACTTCATCGCCGCCGCTTCAGCGTTCGGATCAGGTTCCGGGATGTCGGTCAGGTCTCGTTGAGCGTTTGCAACGGTTGCAAAACAGCTGAGACAAACCGCAAAACAAAGCGAAAGAGGGGGGCGCCGGAGATTCATTCTTGGGATTCAATTCTTGACAGAAAATCAGGATGGGCTCTTCTAGTTTCCACACGAACGCTAACAATCTATCAGGTTTTCGTCCCGAAACTGCCATGCTGCGACACTCCATCTGGCGTGCCCCTACCTAGCGAACCCGTAAGCCCGGAATGACCGCCGCACCCGAATCCGTTCGACTCTTTCAGACTCACGAGATGGAGTCATTGCGCCGTGATCGTCGGTTGGACCCTCAGGTGTTTCGGAAACTGCGAAACGATCTGCTGAAGAAGTTTGAATCCGACGAAGCGGTTTCAATGAAGTATCCGGTGGCCGAGGGGATCGAACTTCACTCGTTGAACCTCTATCAGCGAATGGATTCTGAGATCGACGGAGCGACCAAGCTGCTGTTCGAAACCGAGTCGGGCATGTTGATCGAATCAGTGATCCTTCGCATCGCGACGGGACGCACGACGCTGTGCGTTTCAAGCCAGATCGGATGTGCCGCAGCGTGTGACTTTTGTGCGACCGGCAAAATGGGAATCGCGAAGAACCTGGCGACCAAAGAGATTCTGGACCAAGTCGTTCAAGCCGGGCAGATTCTACGAGGTGAAGACCGGAGGCTGAGCAACATCGTCTTCATGGGGATGGGCGAACCGTTGCACAACGAGGTGAACGTGACCGAAGCGATTGAGTTGCTGACGGCTCCGGATCACTTTGCTCGTTCGCCGTCGACGGTATTGGTTTCGACGGTCGGCGTTCCCGCAGGGATGCTTCGTTTGGCAAAGAGGTTTCCGAACTTGAATCTGGCTCTCAGTCTGCATTCCGCTGATCAAACCACTCGTGAAAAGATCATCCCATTGGGCAAGAAGGCATCGCTGACGCAATTGCATGACACGATTGATGAGATCCAATCGATCCAAAATCGCGAATTCATGATCGAATACCTGATGCTTCGCGATGTGAATGATTCCGCGGAAGATGCGAATCGATTGATCAACTGGATTGGCGATCTGCGAGTGCATGTGAATTTGATCCCATACAACACGATCGAAGCGTCCCCTCATCTGCACGCATCACCGCGACCGGTCATCGAATCGTTCGCTGATATCTTGAAAGCGTCCGGTTTGAAGACCACTGTGCGATACAGTTTGGGCAATGACATCGAAGCGGCATGTGGGCAGTTGATTCGCCAAGAGAACCGTCAGCGAGCCATGCAGGCTCGACGGGCGGAGTCGGAATCCGACTCACATGTTGGCTTCCTCGACGTGCGGCAAGTCGTCGATGGTCTCGAGTCCCAGAAGAACAAGTAATCGCTCGGCGGGATAAAACCGCGAAACCAGTTTGTCGGTGCCGTCGCCGGGCTCCCGTTTCACTTCCACGAGGCGACGACGAACCATTTGGTTGAGTAGCGAACCGCTGTCGCGGCCTCGCAAATCGGTGACGCGGGCCGACGTGATGCCGGGTTGGTAAGCGACCAAGGACAGCACTTCGACCGCGGATTGGTTCAACCGCGTTTCGCGAATTTTGCCGGTGAAAGCCGCGCGAACTGATTCGACTTCGGGGGCGACCACCATGCGGTACCCACCGTCTTGTTCGACAATTCGTATTCCCTGTCGCTCGGCACGATAGGACGCATTGAGTTGGTCGATGATGTCGATGACCTCCTCCGGTGAAAAGCCACGCATGATCGAGGCCAGACGCGGCGGTGTCAGAGGCAGGTTGTCTGGATGCCCGACGAACAATGCCGCTTCCACGATGGCTTCGGGAGTGGCGGCCTGATCGGCGGAGGCGTCCAATTCGGCGGAGCTTTGTGCTGCGACTGCCAGTGCTTCGTCGCTGTCCGGATCTTCTTCGATGAACTCTTCGGCGGATTCGTTTTCGCTTGGTTTGGGATCCGGTTCGGAACGCAATAACTCGGCGGGATCCAGATCGGCCGGGGCTTCGTCACCGCTTTCTGACATTGCGGCAACGCGGGCGTATGCGGCCCCGAGTTGCTCCAGCGAGAAACCTTCTTCGTCGTCATCGAACTCGTTGTCGAGTTCGCCTTCGTTATCTGGCAATTCGTTTTCTGGTTGCCCGGTTTCAGCGTGCTTCTCTTCTTCAGCGTGCTCATCTTCGGACGAGTCGGTTGGTTCATTCATGGAAGTTTTGCCGCAATTGTTTCATGCCTCGGTGCAGCAGTCCCGCGACCGATCCAGTGGTCTTGTCCATTCGCTCCGCGACTTCGGACAGTTTCAATCCTTCGAGGTAATGCATCGCGATCGCGTCTCTCTGGGACTCAGGCAACGATTCGATCGCCTCGGCCAATGACACCAGCGATTCGCCCACCATCGCGTGCTGGCTGGGCGTGCCGACATCGCCGGCAAGTAATCCTTCCAGCCGCATGGATGATTGTGCCACCCGCTGTTCCATCGATCGTTCGCGGCGAATGTCGCGTTTGTCGCGGTGCAGATCGCGATCCAGGTGACACATTTGCCGCACCAAAATTTTCCTCAGCCATGCCCGCCATTCGGCTTCCGTCGTGCCGCGATATTGATCGATGGCGGCAACGGCTTGCATCATCGTTTGTTGAACGATGTCGGATGCGCCCAGTTTGGCTTTGTAGCTCGCTCGCATTTGCATTCGAGCCAACATTCTCAAATACGGCTCGTACCGAGCGATTTCTTCGGCTCGGGCGGGCGATTCGTGGGGCTCGGAGGGGGCGGGTTCGGAGGGATCGTTGGACGTCATCGTTGGTTCGATCGGGTTTGTCGCTTCGCGGGTTGCCAGCGGACCGTTACAGTAGCAGAACTTTCCGGGCGGATTGGAGACGTTCCGGACACATTTCATTGCCTGAAACCGTTTGATTGATCGCCTGATGGCTCGCGAAGCAATTTACCAACAATCGAATCCAGACCCTGGCGGGGATCCACCGGAAGATGGTCCTCCGAATGAAAAAGGCGTCGCGGATGGCGGGGAGGAGCCCGATCGCGGTCCCGATCCGGATGTCACCCTGCGCCCGCAACGCATGGCGGAAATGGTGGGTCAGCAGGACGTGATCGAACGGTTGCGAATTGCGATCGACGCGGCTCAAGTGCGTGGCGAACCGCTGGGGCATATTCTGTTCGATGGACCGCCCGGATTGGGAAAGACCACGTTTGCGACGGTCATTCCTTCGGAAATGAAAACGACGGTCCAAATGGCCAACGGTGCTGGGCTGAAAGCGCCGCGGGATCTGCTGCCGTACCTGACGAACGTCTCGCGAGGATCGGTGCTGTTCATCGATGAAATTCACCGGGTCCCGCGAGCGATCGAAGAGTACCTGTACACGGCGATGGAGGATTTTCGAATCGACATCGTGCTGGGTGAAGGCGTCAATGCGCGAACGTTGAACCTGAGTTTGGAACCGTTCACGTTGATCGGCGCGACCACGCGAGCCGGGATGTTAACCGCTCCGCTGCGAGACCGATTCCAGATCCGTGAGCACTTGGGGTGGTACACGCGAAAAGAGTTGGCGGAGATCGTGCTTCGCAATTCGAAGAAGCTGAACATCGACGTGGACCCAACATCGGCCGGAGTGATCGCGGATCGAAGTCGCAGCACACCTCGATTGGCCAACAACCGATTGTTGTGGGTTCGCGACTACGCCCAAAGCAAAACGAAAGGCAACGTGGAAGCGAGTGTCTGCGAAGCGGCTTTGGATATGATCGGGATCGATCAACTAGGACTCGATAAACAAGACCGCAACTACTTGGACACGTTGATGCGAGTTTTCCTCGGTGGGCCGGCCGGGTTGGATGCGATCGCTCACACGATGAACGTCAGCTCAGACACGCTCGAAGACGAGGTCGAGCCGTTTCTGCTGCGAAGTGAGTTGTTGGTTCGAACCCGACGAGGACGCTTGGCAACTCCGAAAGCGTTTGAGCACATGAAACGGCCAATGCCTGATCGGCCTCTTTGAAGGCTGACTGATCTCTTGCTCCGAGGAAATGAAGACTCAACTATTCCTCGGAGATTTTGCGAGAGATTGCCAAGATGGGGGCTCAACCAACGAAGAAAGTTTGTGATCACACCAGCCCCTTTCAATTTGTGACAGCAACGATGAATGACACCGACGAAACCGTCCTTTGGGAAGCGGAGTTCAATCCCAAAGTCAAAGTGTATTGGTTGATCAGTGCCGTGCTAACCACGTTTCTGACGATCTTTCTGATCCCGTTGTTGCCGCTGATCGCGCCACTGGCTTGGTACATTTCGGGGCTGTATCTGAAGAGTCATCGTTGCACGCTGACCGAGCGAACTCTGAAAGTCAGTCGTGGTGTTTTGGTGCGGCAGGAAAAGACGGTGCCATTGGACCGCATCACGGACTTGGGTTTGGTTCAAGGACCGATCATGCGGTCGCTGGAGTTGGAAGCGGTCAGTGTGGAGACCGCGGGCCAGTCAGGACCGGGCTCGTTGGTTCGTCTGACCGGCATCCGAAACGGCCGAGCTTTTCGCGATGCGGTTTTGAAGCAGCGTGACATGGTCACCGGTGGCGAGCCCGCTCGTTTGACCGCTCCGACCACGCAGCCCGAACTGTCGCGGGATGCCAACGTTCAAACGACACTGACCGAGATCCGCGATATCTTGAAGCGGATCGAAGCTCGATCAACGTCGCTGTAAACGACGGAATCCTGTAGCTCGGTGGTCTTTACCGAGACGATCATGGTTTCGGCAAAAAGCTCTCGGTGGAGGACCACCGAGTTACAGGTTTTGGTTGAGCTGTAGGTTTACTTCTGGTTGTCGGGGCCGAGGTGCCAGTCCATTGCGTCCTTCATGATGCTGGCGTTGATTTGAAGCATCTGTTGCTTCATCGCTTCGACCCGCTCGGGTTGTTCCGCAGCCAAATTCTTTGTCTGGCCAGGATCGTCCTTCAAGTTGTACAACTCGAAGTTGTGATACGTGCCGGTCTTGATCGCGGGAATCCACTTCTCTTCGAACAGGTTTTTGTTCGACATTTCGTAGTCCCGAAAGCCGACCAGAGAGTAGTCACCGTCTCGCATCGCAACGATGGGTTGAGATCTTTGCAAATGCCAAAACAAAGGTTGGTGACGCTCGAATGAATCGGCGTGCCCGGTCAACAGTGGCGTGAGATCGCTGCCGTCGAGGTGAACCTGGGGTGGTGCGATTTTCAACATCCCACAAATCGTGGGCAGCACATCGACCAAACCGGCAGGCTGATCCAAGACGACTCCCGCGGGAATGTGTCCCGGCCAGTGGAAGATACCTGGCACGCGAATTCCGCCTTCCCAGTTAGCTCCTTTTCGTCCGCGAAGATTGCCGACCCGATCGGTTCGATAGCTGCCATTGTCCGATGCATAGATGATCAGTGTGTTTTCGCGAACACCCAATGCATCCAATTTCGCGAGCAGCCGTTGGATGGCTTGATCGGTGTTGTCGATGGTTCCCGAGTAGATCGCGGCTTTGTCGTTCACCTTCCCGTATTTCTGCGTGACTTCATCAGGTGCCGCGATTGGTGCGTGCGGTTCGTGAAACCAAACGTTCAAAAAGAATGGCTGCTCCGGCTGGGATTCGCGATGGCGGTCCATCCATCCGATCGCTTCGTCCGCGACGAGTTGGCAGGAGTAGCCTTCTAGTTGACCGACCGGTTCACCATTGCGAATGAAGTTGTCCGGGTTGTGGTGGCTGGGTTGGGCGTTGTTCCAGGTAGCAAACCAGTGATCGAACCCGTGTTGATCGGGTGTTGGTTTGTCGCGGTCCCCGGTGGGCAGTCCCAGATGCCATTTGCCAACATGAGCGGTTGCGTATCCGGCGCCTCGGAGGACTTCCGCCAGCGTGGTTTCTCGCAAACGCAGGTGGGAGTTTTGTGATTCGTCCTGAATCCAGCTGTAGACACCGGCGCGAATGTGATGGCGGCCGGCAATCAGCGTGGCTCGCGAAGGTGAGCAAACCGCGCATCCTGAATAGAACTGTTGAAATCGGGTTCCGCCGGCAGCCAGGTGGTCGATCGTCGGTGTTTCGACGGGACCGCCGTAGCAGCCTACATCGCGGTATCCTAGGTCATCGGCGAGCAGCATGACGACGTTCGGCCGAGGGGCCTGGGCGTGGGCTTCGCCTGAGAGCTGACCGAAAGTCAGGATCGAAGTGATGAGCAACAGTCCAGTGGACCAAGACCGTTGGGCGGACCGGTGTGGAAACGTTGGAAGATGGGGAGGGTTGCTTGGCATGGCAGTTGGGCGGGATAGGAGGAAGGCGGGGACGCGGCAGTTTGTGGTGTGCCGGGCGAGGTCATCCATCGCATCTTAAACGAAGTGACGGCGACGGATTGGGCGTCTGCGGGAGGGGAACGTTTGGCGTGGTGAGATGCGAGGAACAAAGGCACCGGCATCGAGAGCGAGCACGCAAATGGTTGAGGCGAGTTGGGTTGGGTGAAATCCAACTGAATTTGGCTTGTGTGTGGGCAATCGGCTTTCGTAGGGTCGCGGCAGGATCGCGCAATTCGTTTTGCGTTGGTCTGTGAAGTCGTTCCTCCCGCATTTCCCGCTCGAGCTGATACCCGCTTGGCTGATCGGTTCCAACCTTTCGACACATTGCCTCCTTCTTCGCGTGAAACACATTCACCCGTGGCGAGGTTGGCTGCTGCGCCATGTCGACTGAATCGTTCGGTGCTCACCGCGTGGATTGGTGCGGTGATTTACGTGTTGCTGAGCCTTTCGCCGGCGTCGGCCCAGCAAGTTGCGGAACCTTCAGTGTACGAAGTCACCGATGTTTCACGGACATTGCAGTTGTCCGGAGATGTCGTGAATCGTTGGCATCAAGGTGATCGAGAGTTCACGTTGATGCGTGGCAACGTGGTATTGAAATACGAAGGCAAGCGATACCAAGCCGCCTCGGTTTTCGTCGCCTTGTCCGGCAAGCAAAAAGAATTGACGGCTAGCCTGTTGATGGATCGCGTGACGCTGGGGCCGGGCCAGACAACCACTCAGCCGATCGTGCGGACCGTTCATTTGGAGTCGGTGCCGATTGTCAGAGCCGAGCAGTATCGCGGACGCGCCGAGATTTCACCGGCATGGTGGGCGAAAATGGGCATCCGCCCGGACACTCCCAGCCAACCCGCGCAGTCCAATCAACTCGGCTCGGGATCGAGCCCTCCGGATTCTCAGTACATCCAACCCGTTCAGTATCTTGAGCCGGTGATGGGAGAGCCCAATTTGCCGTCGGGCGGTTTGGTGCTCGATCCTCCCATGGTTTCCAACCAGCCACCTCCGGTGCAAAGTTTTCAACCTCCGATAGCGCAGACTCCTCCGTCTGTGACCACGACGCCAAGCATCACGGGGCTTGGGGGATCACCCTTTATCGTCGCAGGTGGCACGCGAGCGATCAGCATTACATCTCGCGGTTCGAATACGCCCGCTGATCTGCAATACATCAATCGTCCCGGTACAAACGAATCGGTGGCGATCGGCCGTGGTGGGATCACCGTGACCGTCCAAGACGTTTCGGCTCGTTTGCCGAGCGGCGAAATCATGCCACTCGGCACGGTGTCGTTGTCAGCCAATCGGATCGTCGCTTGGATGCCTCGACTGAGTGACGTCTTTCAAGGGATCCAGGATTTCAAATCCAACGACGGAGAGATATATCTCGAAGGCGACATCGTGTTCCAGCAAGGTGACAGAGTCATCTACGCCGAATCGATGTACTACAACGTCACCCAAGAAGTCGGCATGGTGTTGGATGCTGAGACGATCACAACGATTCCCGAATATGCGGGGACGGTGCGATTGAAAGCGGAGGTGATGCAACAAATCAATCGCGGCAACTTCACGGCCATCGACGCCGCAGTCACCAGCAGTCGTATGGGTGTGCCTCGTTACTGGTTGCAAAGCAATCGTTTGGAACTGACCCAGCGATCCATCGTGCGTGCCGATCCGATCACGGGACAACCGATCGCGGATAGCGAACCGATCATCACCAGCGGCGGCAACTTCGTCTATCTGGGCGGCGTGCCCGTGCTGGCTTGGCCGAGGTTCACGACACCGCTTCGAAAGCCGACGTTTTATTTGACCGGTGCGGATGTTCGGAACGACGACATCTTTGGCACGCAGGTTTTGTTGGAATGGGATCTGTTCCAATTGCTCGGGTTCACGAACCCTCCCGATGGCGTCGAAACCATTCTGCTGACCGATTACTTGAGCGAACGCGGTCCCGCAGTGGGGACTCGAACAACGTACTCGCTACCCAGCTTGTTTGGATTTGGCGGACCGGCATCGGGAAACTACGACAGCTACATCATCAAAGACGACGGATTGGACGTCCTCGGACAAGGCCGTCGTGACCTGCAGCCTGAAGAAACCTATCGCGGTCGAGCGACATTGCAGCATCGACATCACTTGGCGGGCGATTGGGAATTCATCGCCGAGGTGGGCTATTTGAGTGATCGCAATTTCCTAGAACAGTACTTCGAGTCGGAGTGGGATCAAAACGCCGATCATCGGACTGGATTGCGATTCCGAAAGTATGCCGGTTCGCAGATGTTGGACATCGCGGCGAACTTCCAAGTCAACGATTTCTTCATGGAAACCGAAGAGCTGCCAACGATCGAGCACTACGCTCTCGGTGGATCCATTTTCGCGGACACGCTGACTTGGTCGATGCACAACGAGATCGGGTACAAGCATTTGCAAGTGGCCGATGCTCCAGAGGATCCGGTGATCGCCGCGGGCACGTTCACGTTGCCGGGTGAGCTGGACCGCGAAGGTGTGGTGACACGAACACGGCAGGAAATATCGGCGCCGATCGATGCTGGTCCGGTCAAGGTGATTCCGTTCGCGATTGGTGAAGCGGCACACTACGGCGAAGGGACCAACGGCGACGACGTGACACGTTTGTGGGGCGGTGGCGGTTTGCGTTTGAACCTGCCCATGTCGCGAGTCGATCCAACGATCCAAAGTTCCCTGCTGAATATTCGCGGATTGGCTCACAAGATCGATTGGTCGGCGGAGTACTTCTATGCCGACAGCGACACGGACATGGATGAGCTGCCCTACTACGATCCGCTCGATGACAACGCTCAAGAAGAGTTTCGACGCGTGTTCACCGGGACCTTGTTTGGAGGCACACTGCCGCCGGAGTTCGATCCAAGAAATTATGCGTTTCGTCAGGGCATTCAGCGCAACGTGACCAGTCCCAGCGACACAGTTGTCGATGACCTGCAGCAGTTGCGTTTGGGAATGAAGCATCGTTTCCAAACCAAACGCGGACTGCCGGGGCGTGAACGGATTGTCGATCTGTTCCGCTTTGACATGGAAACGATTTTGTATCCCAAGGAAGATCGCGACAACTTTGGTGAGACGCTTGGCCCGACGATGTTTGACGCTCAGTACAACATCGGTGATCGCTTCACGTTGCTGAGCGATGGCTACATTGACTTCTTCGACAATGGCCTGCGTTCGATTAGTGCCGGGTTCCGCACCAGCCGTCCCGGTTTGGGAGATTTGTATGTTGGTGTGCTGTCGATGGAAGGTCCAATCAGCAGCACGGTTCTGCGAACCAGTTTGGACTACCGTTTGAATCACAAATGGATCGTTTCAGCTGGAAACGTGTATGACTTTGGCGAGACCGGCAACGTTGGTCAGACGCTTGGTTTGACACGTGTCGGCGAATCGTTCTTGGTGCAGTTGGCGGCCAACGTCGATGCTGGACGCGACAACACGAGCATTGGATTCATGGTCGAACCTCGCTTCCTTCCATCCACCCGACTTGGTCGCTTGGGCGGTCAGCTGATTCCGCCGCCTGGCGTCGAAGGGTTGGAGTGATGGCTCCGAAACCGGGATCTTGGGCCGCGAAATTCCGTTGTGCCACGCTCGGGGTTTGGTTCGCGTTTGGTGGACAAAGCAGCTTCTGGGTTCATCTGCCAGTCACCGCGGCGGTGATCGCGATTGCCGCTTGGCTACATTTGGAGCCGGTTCAATGGGCCGTTTTGATTCTCGCGATCGGCGGCGTGATGACGGCGGAGTTGCTCAACACGTCGATTGAGTTGCTGATCTCGGTTGTGCACCCTCAGCATCACCCACGAATCGGACAAGCACTCGATATCGCAGCGGGGGCTGTTTTGGTGATGAGCCTGGCTGCTGCGGCCGTCGGATTGATCGTGTTGATGCCTCCGCTATACGGCCGCTTGTTCGGTGTCTGAATCGCTCGTGCTGGCTTCTTCGAGACTCTCTTGGACTTCGCGGCCGGCGGTCCAGTAAAAGATCGTCCCGATGATCGCCATCACGACTTTGACCAGTTCAAACGCCAAGGCGACCAAGGTTCCCGATGCGTCCGTCGTTGTCGCGGGAACGATGTGGTACAGCGTTTCGATGGTCACTTCCAAGACACCGACACCGGCGGGAGTCAGCGGCAATGCCGACATCAGCATGCCGATTGGGACGATGACAAAGTGTTCGGCCAAGGTTGGCGGCAGGTCGTACATCGAGACCGCAATCAGATACATGCTGATCACAAGCAGTCCTTGCACGACAACACTCATCACGAGCGACGATGCGAACGCCCAGGGGTGATGATGGAACATCCGTAGCGGCGGGCCGACGTGCTTGATCAGCGAACCGACCATGGGCAGCTTCTCGCCACGTTGCAGCAGCGTGTCGACGAACTTGCCGCCGAAGACCAGCATCGCCAGGATGGCCGAGCCGACCGACAGCAACACGATGGTGATGACCTTGATGTCATCGATTGTGATGCCATTGAATTCGAACGGGTCTTGTGACTGATGAAGCAGCAGGCCACCGGAGACGAGCAACAGCAATCCGTATAAACCCGCCCCTCGGTCAACGACCACGGAGGCGACGGCGGCAATGCGTTTTCCCGGTGAACGTCTGGCGAGGAACACCGCCTTGAATAGGTCTCCGCCCACGCTGCCGGCCGAGACAAAACTCAGAAGAAAGCAAATCGAACTCAAACGCATCGCTTCCAATAGGCTGAGGGGGATACCTTGGCAGCGAACCAGAACCCACCAACGAACAAACGAAACCAGCAGCGCGCAAATCGCAACGGCGAGCGCACCAACCAACAAAGGCATGTTGATGGATCGGGCCGTCAGGTCATCCCACTGAGCAGGTTCGATGCGGCTGAGCAGAAACCAAATGATGGCGACTGGAACCGCGAATTTGACCAGGATGATCGCGTAGCGTTGAAAGTGTTCGGGCATGCCGGCAAGAATAATTCGAGGTGAACGCTTCGGATAGGCGATGCGTTCTCGTTTCAGGAATGCCCGGGAGTGTTCTCCAGATCTTGGTCGGAGATCGCTGTTTTTGAAGTCGATGGATACCTGTCATCGACTTGATCAGAATTGCCAGTTCCATTGGGAGTTTCGGGGTGATCGGCGACCGCATAGACCGCCAAAGCGGTTGTTTTGCCTTTGACCATCTGCTCGGGCAACGCGGTCGCGGGATAGGACTCCGGCAACGTCGCTCGCGTGCACTGCGTGATCAGCAGGGAGTGGCCCAGCGGCTTGGTCAGCGATTCGACTCGCGAGGCGATGTTCACCGTGTCGCCAATCGCGGTGTATTCCTGGCGTTTGGGGGAACCGATGCAGCCCACCACAGCCGGCCCGGTGTTGATGCCAATTCCAATTGCGAAATCTTCCCAACCGGCATCTTGCATCATGGTTTTCTTGTTCGCCATCGACGCCGCCAGTTCTTGGCCCGCCGCGACTGCTTTGGCGCCGTGATCGATGGCACTGCCGCCGACACCGAAGATCGCCATGAAGCCATCGCCCAAGAACTTGTTCACCATGCCGCCGTGAGATTCGATGACTTCCACCGCTTCTTGGAAAAACACGTTCAGTGCTTGAACGACTTGCGTCGGTGAGAGCTTGGATGATTGACGCGTGAAATTGCGGACGTCGACGAACATCACCGAGATGACTTGTTCGCTGCCGTTGAGGCCATCGCTTTGGTTCATGATCTGTTTGGCGGCTTCGCGGCCGACATGACGACCAAAAGTCTCCTGCAGTTTCTGGCGATGCTGCAATCCGTCGACCATCCGGTTGAATCGTTCGATCAAGTGCCCAAAGTCGTCGCTGCGAAGAAGCTTGACGCGGACGTCCAGGTTTCCTCGAGCAACGCTGGATGCCGCGCGTTGCAACTGCATCACCGGCGCCGTGACCCATCGGCCGAGCATCCAACTGGTGATCAGCCCAAACGCGATCGCAACAATTCCGACGGTGACGCCAAACATCGGTGACAAGTTGGCTGCGTCGGGCACGATCAACAGCATCACCAGCGAGATCACGGGACAGACAACCGCGGAGAAAGCCCACAGGATCCCGCGGGCTCGGATGCTGAGCGGAACCGCGCCGGGAACGTTGGCTGGATTGCTGTCTTGGAAAAAGACCGGAAACAATGTGGCTTGAGCGGTGAGTTCGACGGCGAAAAAACTCTGCGTGACCGCGATCAGGGACGCGATCACAAACGAGGTGATCAAGTGCCAAACGACCAACCCAGACAAGGGTTCGCCCGCGGATGCGATTGCGAGGGGAAAGATGGGGATGCAGGACAGCCACCCGATCGCGGCGACCAACAAAAACCACCACGGCAAATGGATCACTCGTCGACGTGCGGCGGCGAGGGTTTCTGGGGCGACTGGTTGATGATCCAAAAGAGCCCGATGGACTCGACGCAGTTGCCAGAGTGGAACGACGTAACAGGCGATCGCCACCGGATACACGAACAGGTTGAAAACCTGCCAGCAGGCATGAAATCGGTCCATTTGAGCCGGCGACAGCAGCGGCTGGATCTGCGTTTGGTTGTAGAGAATGTTGAAGACGCTGCCGATCACATTCGCGACGATCGGTGAGATCCCGACGAGAAACATCGCGTGACGTTGAGCCCAGGTCCAGCGGCGAGGCGATTCGGCGGGTGAAGGCGGCATCGGGCGTTTCAACGCGAAATGGACGGGCAATCTGAGCGGGTTGCTGGTGGACGTCGGCAGTGTAGCGTTTCTTTGCCAGCCCCTCATAATTGGGTGCATGAATTGCTATGGTGGAGATCCTGAGATCGAATCCAATCGATTTCCTATCATTCGTCCTTCCACGAGGTGCTCCATGTCCGTTTTGAATCGGTGTGTTCTCAATCGTTGTGTCGTCACTTTGGCCCTGCCAGCGTTCCTGTTCGTCGCTGTCGCATGCCAAACCAACGTTCAAGCTCAAGACGCCGCCACGGCGAAACCTGTCACGGTGGATGTCTTTGGTGCGGGATCGTTGGAAGTGCCCGAATCGTTTAAGAAAACAACCCCTCGCAGCCGGATCGTCGAGCACGAATTCGCGGTCAAAGACGGTGAAGGCGACGATGCAACGTCAGCTCGCATCACGATGATGGCAGCGGGTGGAGACGTCAAAGCCAATCTGGATCGATGGAAGAATCAATTCAGCGGCTCGAACAAGAAAGTCGCTGAGACCGAAGTGAAGAAGGAAGGTGATTGGGAAACGCACGTGATCGAAGTCTCGGGCACCTTCACCGAAACCATGGGCGGCGGACCGTTCTCCGGCGGACGAAGCGTCCAACGTGAGAATTACAAAATGATGGGAGCCATCTTGGTTCACCCAGAAGGCCGCAAGTTCTTCGTGAAGATGTATGGCCCCATCGCTTTGGTTGAATCGAACCGCGATCTTTTCAAGAAGATGATTGCTTCGATCGACGAGTGAAAACGTTTGACTTGACGTGTCGTTCTTGATCGCAGCGACATTTTTGAAACCCCCGGCTCTTTTGGTCGTTCCTTTCGGACATTGATCCTTTGAACACGCAAAGTTTTTTGGAACATCACGGCATCGCTCGCAACCCGTTCGCGGAGGAGGATGCGCAGACCGACCCGGTGTTCAAGCAGCACTGCATCCAGAATGCGTACCACCCTGCTTGGGACAAGGTGTATGGGGATCCAACCGAGCCGGCGACGGCGATCATCTTTGGGCCAAAGGGCAGCGGCAAAACCGCGATGCGATTGCAGGTCGATCGGCATCTGGTGCATTTCAACGCTCAGAACCCGGACGGCCGCGTTTACATCATTCGATATGATGACTTCAATCCGTTCCTGGATCACTTCTGCGAACGGTTGGGACGCCGGGCTTCTCGCAAGCCTGAGAAGGCTCTCGATGCGTGGCGTTTATGGGATCACATGGATGCGATTTTGTGTCTGGGGGTGACCGAACTGGTCGACCAAGTATTGTTGGAAAGCGATTCGCAACGATCCAAAGTCGACAACGGCAACCGAATCGACACAGCGAAGCTCTCCAAGCTCGATCGCAACGATGCTCGCGATTTGTTGCTGCTGGCGGCTTCCTACGATCAGTCGACCTCGTCGACGTTTTCGGGACGGTTTGAGCAACTGCGCAAACGACTGGGGTATTCAAACTGGACTTCATCGCTGGATTTCTGGTTCGCGATCGTTTGGTGCGTGCTGGTTGTGGGAGTGTTCGGTTGGTTGTTTTGGGCCTCCGTTGACGAAGAAGGCGTGCGGACCTGGAATTGGCTCTGGTTCATTCCGGTGCTGTGCTTCTTTGGCAAACTGCCGTATCTGATTCGTTGGTGCCGCAATCAATTCGCCGCGATGGGAATTCATCGCCACATGCGGGTTGGCAAACGAGAGACGTCATCGGTTCGCAAGGTCCTGATGCAGTTCCCGGCAAAGGAACTCGCCAGCCAGCCGCTGCCGCGTTACGACCGAACCGACGACCGCTACGAGTTGCTTCGGAAGTTTCAATCGCTGCTGGGCCGGTTGGGTTTCGACGGGGTGATCGTTTTGATGGACCGAGTCGATGAGCCTCACATGACGGGTGGAAAGCCCGAGCTGATGCGTCGTTTTGTTTGGCCACTGCTGGACAACAAATTGCTGAAACATCCCGGGTTGGGGTTCAAGCTGATGTTGCCCGAGGAGCTTTACCGCGACACCGAACGCGAAACGCGTGAATTTCACGAGCGAGCCCGGTTGGACAAGCAAAATGTCATTCCGGCTTTCTCTTGGACGGGCGAATCGCTGTATGACCTGACGCGTTCACGCATGATTGCGTGCGCTGCGGAGGGAAAGCATCCCGATCCGAAGGAATTGTTCGATGATTCGTTGTCGTATGAGCGGATGCTGACCGCGTTTGAGTCGTTACGAGTGCCCCGGCATTTGTTCCGTTTTTTGTACCGCGTGCTGGCCGAACACTGCAATCAGTTCACTGATGCGGCCCCGAAGTACAAGATCGACGCCTCCACGTTCGAAACTTCCTTGGCGGTTTACGTTCGTGAGATGGAACGGGTATGACGCTGGAATGGGAAAAAAGTTAGAATTCGGGTCAGTTTCCTAACCGGATTGATCGATACAATCCGTAAAGTCCACCACTTTTTGCTGGCTCTCTCGCCCGTGCGGTTGCATACCGGCAAATTCTCACCCTCTTTTCGATTCGACTGAGCTTTCAACTGCCCTTAAGGCAGGCTGGGTCGACCCGCTTGAACGTCCCGAAAGGGCGATTTCGCATCCATGACCACTTCTACGCCGACCACCAACAAAAAAATCGAATCCGTACCGGGGATCACTGTTCGCTTGTGCGGTGACTCGGGTGACGGAATGCAGCTTTTGGGCACACAGTTGACCAACACCTCGGCGTTGGCAGGCAACGACGTGGCTACCTTCCCCGATTTCCCCGCTGAGATTCGGGCCCCACGGGGCACCCGTGCTGGGGTCTCTGGGTTCCAGGTTCAATTCGCGAGCGAGGCGATCTTCACGCCCGGCGACACCCTGGATGCGTTGGTGGTGATGAACCCCGCGGCCATGGTCACCAACATCGGTGATCTTCGCAAAGGCGGAATCTTGATCGCCAACGAAGACGGTTTCAACGAGAAGGAATACAAGCTTGCCAAGGTCGAGAGCAACCCGCTCGAAGCCGACGTGATCGACCAGTCCTATCGAGTCGTGAAGGTGGCGATGACCAAACTGACTCGTGCGGCCGTCGCCGAACACGGTTTGTCGACCAAGATTGCCGATCGCTGCAAGAACTTCTTCGCGATGGGATTGGTGTACTGGTTGTTTGGTCGTTCGCTCGATCCAACGCTGCGATTCATCGAAGCCAAATTTGGCAAGAAGCCAGACGTTGCCGCGGCCAATGTCGCAGCTCTTCGTGCCGGTTGGGCGTACGGTGAAACGACCGAAGAATTCAGCGAAAGCTATCAAGTCGAAGCCGCTGAACTGGAACCGGGCACTTACCGCAACATCATGGGCAACCAAGCCCTGGCGTGGGGATTGATTGCAGCATCAAAGATCAGCAACAAAGAGATGTTCTACGGAACGTATCCCATCACGCCCGCTTCGGACATTTTGCATGAGCTGACCAAGTTTAAGAACTTTGGCGTTCGCACATTCCAAGCCGAAGACGAAATCGCCGCAATTGGTGCAACCATCGGGGCAGCGTTTGGCGGCACGATGGCGGTCACCGCCAGCAGTGGTCCCGGTATCGCCCTGAAGGGCGAAGCGATGGGATTGGGCGTGATGTTGGAATTGCCGATGATCGTGATCAACGTTCAACGCGGCGGACCCAGCACCGGATTGCCAACCAAGACCGAGCAGAGCGATTTGTTGCAAGTCATGTTTGGCCGCAACGGGGAAGCTCCGATGCCGGTCCTGGCACCACGTTCGCCCGGCGATTGTTTCGCGATGGCCGTGGAAGCATGGCGGATCGCGACGGAATGCATGGTTCCCGTGATGTTGTTGTCCGATGGTTACATCGCCAACGGCAGTGAGCCTTGGAAGATTCCGGACATGGATGAGTTGCCAACAATCAGTTGCAGCCATCCGGAAGAGCACACCGGCGATGGCCCATTCTTGCCATACGCTCGCAACGAGAATCTGGCACGTCCTTGGGCGATTCCTGGAACGCCCGAATTGATGCACCGCGTCGGCGGTTTGGAAAAGGAAGATGGCACGGGCAACGTGTCCTACGATCCTGCTAACCACCAACACATGTGCGACACTCGCGCCGCCAAGGTTGCGAAGATTGCCGAACGGATTCCAGAACAAGACGTCAACGGTGAAACGTCGGGCGATGTCTTGGTGGTTTCTTGGGGCGGAACGTATGGTGCCTGCCACACGGCGGTCAATCGTTGTCGCCAGGCCGGTCACTCGGTGTCCCATGCCCACATTCGCTACGTCAATCCGTTGCCTCGCAACATCGGCACGTTGCTGAAGTCGTTCAAAACGGTCGTCGTGCCGGAATTGAACTCGGGTCAACTGCGAATGCTGCTTCGTGCCGAGTATCTCGTGGACTGCATTGGGATCAACAAAATCCAAGGCAAACCGTTTGCTGTTTCCGAATTGGTGGAAGCCATCAGCAAACACACTTCGACGCATTCACAGAGCAAAGCGGGTTAGGCGTTCGCCAATCTGCTCGCTTTCGTCGTCGTTCAACTTTGCCAAAATCATCCCCACACAATCATTCAATCCTATGAATCTTCCTGTCCTTAAGGCCGCTGACTTCGCCTCCGATCAAGACGTTCGCTGGTGCCCAGGTTGCGGTGACTATTCGATTCTCGCTCAGATGAAAAAGATCCTGCCGGATCTTGGTGTGCCTCGCGAGAAGACTGTGTTCGTCAGCGGCATCGGTTGCAGCAGCCGATTCCCGTATTACATGAACACCTATGGCATGCACAGCATCCACGGTCGTGCACCAACATTTGCGACCGGGCTGAAGTCGACCCGCCCCGATTTGATGGTGTGGGTCATCACCGGTGATGGCGATGCGTTGTCGATCGGTGGCAACCACTTCATCCACTGCTTGCGTCGTAACCTCGACGTCAACATCGTTCTGTTCAACAACCGGATCTATGGTCTGACGAAGGGGCAGTACAGCCCAACCAGCACCGAAGGTCAGGTCACCAAGAGCACGCCAATGGGTGCGATCGATCACCCACTGAGTCCTCTGTCCGTGGCATTGGCCGCTGAAGCCACGTTTGTGGCACGTAGCATCGATGCACACGTCCAGCACTTGGGCAAAACGCTCAAGGCGGCTGCCGAGCACAAAGGAACATCACTCGTTGAGGTTTATCAAAACTGCAACGTGTTCAACGATGGGGCGATGGCTTACGCACAAGAACGCAAACAGCGTGCGGACAACGTGATCGAATTGGAGCACGGCAAGCCGTTGATCTTTGGTGCCGAACGCGACAAGGGTATTCGCTTGGTCGGCAGCCATCTCGAAGTCGTCAACACCGCTGACGTCCCAGCCGATGATTTGTTGATTCATGATGCACATGATCCGAATCCATCAATCCAAATGATGTTGGCACGCATGCGATATCCCGACATGCCAGAACCAATTGGTGTTCTGCGCAGTGTTGCTGGAGTGGCGACGTACAACGATCAAATCAACGAGCAAGTCACGCAAGCCAAAGCGGCACGCGGCGAAGGCGATCTGTCTAAGCTGTTCCGTAGCGGCGATACATGGGAGGTTACAGCCTGATGTCTCGAGGAAAAACTTTCGACAACATTGCCCGCGCAATCGGTGAAACCCCGATGGTGCAGATCAATCGCTTGGTGCCTTCGGGTGACGCGACGGTCTTCGCCAAGTGCGAGTTCTTTCAGCCGCTCAACAGCGTGAAAGACCGTATCGGCGTGGCGATGATCGAAGCCGGTGAGCGTGATGGAAGCATCAATCCCGAAACGCACATCATCGAACCCACCAGTGGCAACACCGGAATCGCACTCGCGTTTGTTTGTGCTGCAAAAGGCTACAAGCTGACGCTCACGATGCCCGAATCGATGTCGGTCGAACGCCGCGCGTTGCTGCGAGCGATGGGAGCCAACTTGGTTTTGACACCGGCTGGTGACGGGATGAAGGGCGCGATCACAACGGCTCAAGAGTTGGTCAACCAAACCGACAACTCGTTCATGCCACAGCAATTCGAAAACCCATCGAACCCTGCGATCCACGAAGCGACCACCGGCCCTGAAATTTGGGCTGACACGGATGGCAAGATCGATGCGATCGTTGCCGGTGTTGGAACGGGTGGAACGATCACCGGTGTGGCCCGTTTCCTGAAGAAACAAAACCCAGACTTCAAAGCGTTCGCGGTCGAACCAAAACATTCGCCCGTGATCAGTGGCGGATCACCTGGCAAACACCGCATTCAAGGAATTGGAGCGGGCTTTATTCCCGGAAACTTGGACACGTCGATCATCGATGACGTTGTCCAGGTCGATGACGAAGACGCATTCGAGTGGGGACGTCAGCTTGCCAAGCAAGAAGGCATCGTCGCGGGGATCAGTAGCGGTGCAAATATGTGGGCGGCTGCTCAGATTGCTGCGCGACCCGAGATGAAGGGCAAGCGTATTGTCACCGTGATGTGCAGCTTAGGTGAACGTTATCTCAGCACACCGCTGTTTGGTGACCTAGGTTTGTAATGGTGTTTATGTCTGATAATTGGTAGGCAACATGAAAGCTTTCGAAGCCACGCGGATTTTCTTTGACCAAGCCGCGGATCGTTTAGAGATTGATCCGGACCTTCGAGAAGCTTTGTTGATGCCCCAGCGTGAGGTGCAGGTCCAAGTGACCATCCGTCTCGATGACGGGCGTCTCGCAAACTACATCGGATTTCGTGTTCAGCACGATCACAGTCGCGGCCCCATGAAGGGCGGATTGCGATTCCACCCCGAAGTCGACTTGGATGAGACTCGCGCACTGGCGAGTTTGATGACCTGGAAAACGGCCGTGGTCGATTTGCCCTATGGCGGTGCGAAAGGTGGCATCGGAATCGATCCCAGCCAGATGTCGTGTGCCGAGATTGAGCGACTGACCCGGGCGTTTGTTGATCAGATTCACGACATCGTCGGTCCTGATACTGACATTCCCGCACCGGACATGGGCACGGATCACCAAGTGATGGCTTGGTTCCGGAACCAGTGGGAAAAGTACCACGGTTTTCATCCCGCTGTGATCACGGGAAAGCCCGTTGAAGAATACGGAGCGAAAGGCCGTGAAGAAGCGACCGGTCGCGGGGTCGGGACTTTGACGGTGAAGCTGTCCAAACGTTTGGGAATGGACGCTTCGAAAACTCGCGTTGCCATCCAGGGCTTCGGGAATGTGGGCTCTCATGCAGCCAAGTTTTTACACGACGCTCAGTTTCCGATTGTCGCGGTCTCGGACATCACCGGGACCTATTACAACGCCGACGGATTGAATATCCCTGAGTTGCTGCGACACAAGTTCGCGCACCCGAAGGGATTGCTCGAAGGCTTTGAACGCGCCGAGCATCTTCCGCTCGATGCGTTGCTGAAACTCGATCATGTCGAGGTGTTAATCCCGGCCGCATTGGGCGGTGTGATCACGCAAAAGAACGCTCAGGACATCAACGCAAAAGTGATTGTTGAAGCAGCGAATGGACCTGTGGATCCAGATGCGGACGCGGCGCTTCACGATCGTGGCGTCACAATCCTGCCGGACATTCTCGCCAACGCGGGCGGTGTGACGGTCAGCTATTTCGAATGGGTCCAAAACCGGCAGCACTATCGATGGCCACTGGATCGTGTGCGTCAAGAACTCGATCACACGATGAACGAAGCGTTCGAAAAGGTTTGGCAAATGGCGGCTCAGCACGAAGTGTCACTTCGAACGGCGGCCTACATGATCGGCATCTCAAGAGTTCGTCGTGCGACGGAACTCGCCGGCTTGGCTTGATCAGGCCCCTGCCGAACGTTCGCGAAGTGTGCTTCGCGAAACGTTCCGGTCAGATGGCTATGAGATTGACATCAGCGACGTCGGAAGAATGGCATCGCGTTGGAGGCGATGGGGCGAAAAACACCTTGAGTGAACGTATTGCTCACTCCGGTGTGAATTCGTTTGCCGGCGGGGCTTCTTCGACTGGCTGAACGAAGAGCATCACTTCGGGTTCATCGGCACCGGCCTCCGGACTGGGATCCGCTGGTGGTGCCATCGCTTCGTAACCCGCTTCCTCAGGGACTTGTCCTTCGGGAGGCGGAATCAACTGGAATTCGAAATGATTGCTGCCCTGCTTCACGGTCACGCGAGTCAGGTCGAGGATCGCTCCGTTTGCAATCTTGGGTCGTTCAATCTCCAGCATTTCTGCCGGAGATATATCAGCCGCCAATTTGCCCGGCGTCAGTTCATAGCGAATGTCGTGAGTGCCAATCTTCGCCCCAGGAACATTGGCCAGATAGATCGCTTCGAATTGCCCGCTGTCATTCGTAAAGGCAAGCGATGGACGCCCGCCGGAGACAGGGTGAAATTCGATTGCCATGTTCGGGACCGGCACACCGTCATGAAAGACTGTGCCGGTCACTTGCCCCAGCTTTGACGATGGTTGTGGTTCACAACCAATCGTCATTAGCAGGCACGATCCAATCGCAATTCGCAGAAGAATCATCCAGCAACAAACTCAAAGTTGATTTCGTTGCTGCCGTCGACAACTTCGACTTCGCTAGGTTCGATTTTTGTCTTCCCACCCATGTCGGGCTTCTTGGAAGTTGGAATGAACTCAGCGTCCGGGCTTGCCGGCATAGGAGCGGCAGGACCGTTGATCTCGTAGCGAATGGAATGTTTGCCGACGAGAGCTCCGTCGGTGTCGGCGGTGAACATCGCACTGTAGCGACCTTCACTGTCCGTCACCGCCATGGATGGTCGCCCACCCTCGGTGGGAACAAACTCAAGTGCGACACCTTCAACAGGTTTTCCGTCTTGGGTAACCAGCCCCGTGACTTCGCCGATGGGTGGCAACTCAGGGCCGCAGCCCGTGATAAAAGTGAGTGCGGCGAGTGTCGCCGTTCCGGTGAGAAGTCTCGATAACCCGTTCATTAAATTAGATTCCTTCTTGAATAGATCTTGATTGGAGCTGAGGCGAAGTGGCTTAGAAGTCATATTGGTAGACGAAACGGTCGTTGCGTCCGTTCATCGCCATGAAGACATCGTCGAAGTCGATGCTGTCGGTGATGAACTTGACCGCACCATCACCCATCGTGAACATCGCACCACCGACGTGGTTGGAACGGAAACCGTTGTGCAGCGTGTAGCCATACAGTTGGGTGTAGTTGCCCGAGTAGATGCTGTTGATGGGCCAACGTGGAACGGTGATGTTGGCAGTCCAACCCAACCATCCGTGCTGTGAAGGTCCGGCATTCCAAGCTCCACCGGCGTGGCTACTTGGTCGGCTGTCGGTGCGAGTCTTGTCAGCGTGAGGCATTTCAGCGGAGTGTTCGCCGATCGCGATCGTTTGGCTGGTTCCGTCGAGAATGCTGGCGAATTTTGGGTTGCGGTACTTGGAGTTGTTGATGCCGATGATGCCAGCGTCTTGCATCCAGCCGTAGCCGGTCCAAACGTTACGCGAGCCGTCGCTACGTCCACCTGGTTGCCAGGTGCTATCGCCTTGGCGAATCCCCGGTGTGTAATAGTAGCCAGCAACACCGACGTAATCGACGATTTGAGTTTTGTAAGTGTCAGGTGCGCCAATTGCGGTGGTGTCGCCGTTTGCGTTGTTGTCGCGATAGTTCTGCATCGGATTCGATGGGCAGTTGAAGCCAGGAACGATTGCTTCGTCGAGGATTTCCCAGTTTCGGTTCACCCGATCTTGGGTGCTGAAGTCGGTATCGACGAAGGTGAGCTTTTCGTAGAGAGGCGATTGTTCCATTTGCGGAAGAATCTGCACGAGCCACGAAGCTCCGCGATACGGCGAGCCGGTTGTTGTTTGCGAGCCGATGTTGGCCGGAAACATTTTGAAGGTGCTGTGATAGTTGTGGATGGCCAGTCCCAACTGCTTCATGTTGTTGGAACACTGCATACGGCGTGCAGCTTCGCGGGCCGATTGAACGGCCGGAAGTAGCAGGCCAACCATCACGCCAATGATGGCGATGACGACGAGCAGTTCGACGAGGGTGAAACCGGAGCTTCTGGATAAACGGGTGGAGTCAGAACGACGCATTGCTTTTAATTTCCATGTGCATGTGCGAATGAATTGGTGGTGTGACTCGATGCAGGCGGATGCAGCTAAAAGTGACACCGGTGATGCTCAGTGGCATAACGCAAGCAATAGGCCAGAACTTGCCGTTGGAAAATCGAACACCTAGTCCTACTGGGGTTTCGAGAGAGCTTAGGGTGGAGAACTTCACCGAAGCAGGTTTGTGTGGCCGGGAGAAATTGGCAGTGAAATAATAAAATTCTGGAAAAATTTGAAAGGCTTCCGAATGTTGGGTATGCGGTTTGCCCCTCTTCGGGGGGGGGGG